>SAMEA104315429__coassemble_363_pt1 | contig 42918 bp, 38 predicted proteins | sample SAMEA104315429__metabat2_high_PE_009 | metagenome-assembled genome bin SAMEA104315429 (sample SAMEA104315429) | gut metagenome | biome: Monkey gut; feature: monkey-associated habitat; material: faeces | place: China | collected 2013
AGACCGTAGTGTCGTATGTGCGCGGAGTGAAATACCTCGGCTACTCCTTTTATGTGATGAAAGGCAAATGCGAACTCACGGTGCATCCAAAGTCCAAAGCCAAGATGAAGTCAAGATTGAAAGAACTGACAAGTCGCAGCAACGGATGGGGATATGCCAAGAGAAAGCAAAAGCTGAAAGAATACATAAGAGGGTGGGTCGGTTATTATCATCTTGCCAATATGAAGCGTCTTTTGCTTGAAACAGACGAATGGTTAAGACGTAGAATACGCATGTTATGGAAAGCTTGGAAACTCCCGAAGACAAGAATGAAGAACCTTGTCCGATGCGGCATCAACAAATATGATGCAAGAAGATGGGGGTATGTTAAGGGATATTGGAGAGTCAGTAGCTCACCGATAATGCACCTTGCGGCTTCATCACAGAAACTGCACCAAGCAGGCTATCCAATGCTGATGGGGTCATATCTCGAATGGCACCCAAAATAGGAACCGCCGTATGCGGAACCGCATGTACGGTGGTGTGAGAGGTCGGTAAACACGAAAATAGGAGATAAACACCTATAATTAGTGTTTACCTCCTACTCGATTGCGTTCATTCTGCGCGTTTCATTTGCAGAATAAGACGTCGAAAACAGGCAATATGTTTCCCAAATTTGAGTGTGCTGTTTCGCAAACGGATTTTTTGCATCCTAGAAAACAACGTTTGTTTCCTGAAAATCAGGGCTTGTTTCCAAAAAAACATTGGATGTTTACCCCCCAAAAACTCAGGTATGGTTTGTGTTGTTGCCATATCTGAGTTTATTGTTTTGTGAATCACTCTACTTAAAGCAGATAGTTTTGCTTGACGCTTGCGAGTTTTTGAAGTTCAAACAATTTGGATGCAGAGTGTCTGTACGTGATATTGAGAATATATTGAATCAAAGTATAAACGATTAAAAATACAAATTATGGGAAGAAATATATCAGAGAATCATTTGAAGGCATATAAAGAAGGATGTTTCAAACAACTTTTTTCTGTGATAAAAGAAGATCCAGAATTATCATTTGAGGTAAGGTCGGATAATGAAGTTATGGTATATTATCATAAGGATAAAATACTAACGACTTCATTCAAAGGTGACAAGAATCCTGCAGTGAAGATACTTGATAGCAAGTATTATGCACCTACTACAGGCAGAAAAGCTCCATCAGTTGATATGCAAGATAAGAAAAACTGGCACGTAGTTTCTCTATGGCGAAAGTATTTTAGTGAGGCGAAAAGACTCGTCTATTTTTATAAGAAAGGAGCAGAATTTTCTGTTCAACAAAATATTGCGTTAGGCAATCAGTCCTATGATAATCGTTTCCTGGCTGTTGATATGGAATGGGCATTCGCTCAGTCTGATATTGACATTAAAGACAGAATACCAAGAACAAGAATAGATCTCGTTTTAGTGGATACCATCCCAAATGAACAAGGACTGAATGATATATATCTGGCAGAGTTGAAAGTCGGTACTGCGGCAACAGAAGGAACATCTGGTACTATTGATCACGTAGAAAAGACTTTCAAACTTATTAATACCGAGAAAGCATGTCAAGATCTCAAAGAAGATGTGACTAATATCATTAACGTAAAAAGTGAATTAGGTATTTATACTGATACAGCCAAGCAATTTAATTTAGCTGACAAACCAAAAATGATGCTAATTCTTGCATATCGTGGTGAAGAAGAACATAAAAGACTATTAAAAGATAGCACTGCAGCACAGGAAAAAGCAAAAGAGCTTGGTATGGATGAAATCAAGGTTGTCATGCACAATGCCTTAATCAAACTTGATTAGTCATGAACAAGGATATAAAAATCACCATTCGCAGAGCAAATCAGATTGGTGGCGTATCACGATTATCGAGCATGATGGGTGTAAAATAATCATTGTTTTATTGAAAAACAAGCAATAAACCGAAAAAATAACGGCTCTTATGTAAATTTTACCCAAAAACATTTGGTGGATTAAAAGAAAGTGCTTATCTTTGCGGTGTAAAATTTACTAAAGAATAAATATGGAAGATAAAATGTACAGTTACAAATATCCACATCCGTCAGTTACCACGGATTGTGTGATCTTTGGTTTTGACGGAACAAAACTACAAATTCTACTTGTAGAAAGAGGTATTGACCCTTATAAAGGGAAATGGGCATTCCCTGGAGGCTTTATTAAGATGGATGAATCCTGTGAAGAAGGAGCGTTGCGTGAACTTAAAGAAGAAACAGGATTAACAGGTGCATATATTGAACAATTCCATACTTTCAGTGATCCGAACCGAGACCCAAGAGAGAGGGTTATAACAGTTGCTTATTATGCGCTTGTGCGAATACAAGATGTAAAAGCTGGTGATGATGCGGCAAAAGCAGAATGGTTTGCGCTCGATAAGGTTCCCCAACTGGCCTTTGACCATGATAGGATTCTTCGTTCAGCATTGAAAAGACTTCGAGAGCGCATCCATTTCGAGCCGATAGGCTTTGAGCTGTTGCCGGAGAAGTTTACATTGAAACAACTGCAGAACCTGTATGAAGCAATTTTAGACGTGCGATTTGACAGGAGTAATTTTGCTAAGAAAATGCTTCATTTCAATATCCTCACACAGCTAGATGAAACTATTTGGCCGACACCAAAGCGTGAGGCATACCTATACAGTTTCAATGAAGAGAGTTATAATGAATTAAAACAAAAAGGATTCCGTTTGGAATTTTAGAAGGAGGACTATTATGAAGAATCTATTGATGAGCGCTGCTGTTGGCGACATTGCAGGCAGTGCATATGAAGGACGTGCACACAGAACTAAAGATTATAACAAGGTGAAAATGTTTAGCTCACGCGCTCATTTTACAGATGATACGGTGTGCACCTTCGCTTGTGCAGAGGCTTTCCTTGATGGCCTTGATATGTCTGCTAACCTCTGGAAATGTTCCAATGAACACCGCCATGCAGGTTTTGGGCATAGATATAAGGAGTGGATGGCGTGCCACAATCCTCAACCATATGGCAGTTTCGGTAATGGATCAGCCATGCGTTGTTCTTCAGCTGGGTGGCTTGCGAAAACAGAAGAAGAATGTGTCAAGATGGCTACAGAGACTGCCTTGCCAACCCACAACCATCCAGAAGGAATCAAAGGTGCTGTAGCAACAGCTCTCTCTGTTTTTTATCTGAAGAATGGTTGTGATAAAGAATTCATAAGGTCTGCTGTGTTGGAAAAATACTATCCGCAATGGGCTAAACAGAAGTATGGTGACTTCCATGATGAATACACCTTTAATTCAACCTGTCCTGGTTCTGTAGGTCCGGCTATAATCTGTTTTCTTGAATCGAAAGATTATGTGGATTGTCTGCGACTTGCCATTTCATTAGGAGGTGATGCCGACACCTTGCCTGCCATATCCGGTCCGATGGCCTATGCCCACTATAAGGAAATGCCCGATAGTCTTGTATATAAAGCTTTGAAGACATTACCGGATTGGTGGTGTCGGTGAATGAGAGATTTGACAAATTGTGTGCAGACAGATTTGATACAAACATGATGTTTAACGCAAAGTAAAAAGAAATGAAGAATCTGTTGCTCAGTACTGCTATCGGTGACATTGCCGGAATGCCTTATGAGTTCAGAGGAAGAACGAAGGATTACTAATCAGTTAATCTTCTTCTCCCATCCAATACATACACGGATGATGCCGTGTGTACGTTTGCTTTGTTGTCTGGTTGAGAAATAAAATATCAATAAATAAAAATATATAATGATAGGTTGTTGGTGTTTGGTTGTCGGTTATCGGTTGTTGGTAGCTTTGTCTGGAAGACAATACCGAGCGTAGCGAGAGTAACCCGGGACGAAGTCTCGGGATTATAAACAAGCAGAGATAGGCTGTCTGGAAGACAGTACCACATTGTTGTGCTCCTTCGCCTTCGGATCAGTCCGCACGTGCTCAAAAGGTTCACGGATAACGCTCTAAATCAATAAAATAAGTCAAACCCATTTCTTTCCGTTTTTCGTGGACGAAGCCTCTGCAATGACTTTCGTCCACGGATATTTTTTTTCTTTACCCCCCCCGCCTTTACTTCTTCTCGCGTTTAGTTTTCGCGTTTCTGTTTTTGCGTCTAATCATATCTTTCCAGGAATTAAAGTCATGCTTGATGATAAGACCGAGACCTTGCGTATTGAGCGCATTTTTGGTGAAATAGCGGTCATTGGTCTGATTATAGACCCTGATTGCAAGGTTGCCATTAGGCAACAGAAGGTAACGAACGTCGAAGTCTCCAATAAATCCCTGCGTGGCAGTGGCGGCATTGTCTCTATATCCAAACTGTCCGTTGATGAGCAGGCGGTTATTGAGAAGAGAGCCATTGAGCAAGCCTTCGTATTCAGCATTGTTGAAACCTTCGTCACCAGGGGAGATATTGGCACCAAAGTTCCAATTATTGCTGTTTACGAATTTGCTAAGTATATTATTCATCTGCTGGCTAAGCGTACCGCTGAGAATACTCTGCATCGCAAGGGTGGTCTGATTATTGCCTCTTGCATCCATGGCTACAGCATTATTGCCGGTCTGTGCATAGAATCTTCCTACGGAAAGGAGGTAGAGCACCTGCTGATTGATTTCCTCTTCACTATTGATGAGAGAGTAAATCATCTGCTTGACATCAGTATTGTTGGTATGTGGCTCAAGATTGAACGTCACGACTGGAGCACCCGGCGTACCCGTAATATCCATGAGACAATCCACTCTTATGTTGTTGCTGGAGAATGAGTTGCCAATATTAAGGTCTGATAATGAGACGCTGTTCAGGGTATAGCGTGCCCTGAGTGCGAGGGCTGCATCGTAAGGGTCCCCTCCAAAATTGATAGAACCTCCGCTGAGGAAATCAAAGTTGCGGTGTACTACATTCTGGATGGTCAATTTGTAAGTGCCATTATTGATGAGGTAGTTGCCAAAGAGGTCGAATTTTCCTTTGTTATAGTAATTAGCTCTCAGGACACCAGTGCCGTGAAGGTCAATGCAATCGCCCGTCTGCGCGTCCATCAGCACTTTCAGGGTTGCGTCAGGAGTCACATTGATAAGGAAATTCATACGCATATTTGTGCGCACATCATTATCTTTCTCGTCGTCTGTTATGTGTCCGCCCGATAGAGAGTCCAATTGCATTCCATGCTTTTTGGATGCGGAATTCCATGTGATAAACTCCTGTTTGGAAAGAGCATCAGGACTTGTGGCATTATAAACCATCGAGCTTCCAGGCTCTATGTCGCCATTGACGTCGAATGTAAGTTCGCTGTTACGCCCTGTTATCCTGCAGTCTCCTGTGAGAATGGCGGTTCCATAGAAACTATTATCCTCAAACTCATGGAAATCATAGCATAGGAATTTATCTGCCTTTATGTCAAAATCATAAGTCATTCGCGACAGATTATGGTGATGAAGTCCACCTGAGAAGTAAGCCACATTGCCATATTTGTCGTAAATAGGCTGATTGACCAGTCGCATATCGTCAGGCACAAATGTAATTGTGTCATTATGAAGTCTGTAACGGCAGTTGAGAGAAGATACAGTTAAAGCACCATCAGCAACAATCTGTCCTGTAAGGTTTATGCCAGAGAAAGGTCCAGATACTCTGATATTACCCCTTCCCGTGGCGTCGATGTTCTTCATGAAGCTTCCACAATAGGAGTGCATAAATTCCAAAGGAACTTTTTCTGCCTTGATAGCGAGATCAAGACCGGACCGTTGCGGTGAAACGAAGCCGATGATATCCATGATTTTATCGCCTTTCTCCTCTGTGAAAGCATTGATATCGAGTTGCTTATCCTCATTGTTGAGCACTACGTCTGCATGGAAATCGCCCAGATGTCCATCTTCAAAGAGGAAACCTTTCACGTCGAGATGTCCCTTGGCTCCAGGTGTGGCAAGCAGACTATGCCCTGTCAAGTGTCCCGTAGCAATACCGCCGAATTCGACGGAGTGGAAGTTGATGAGGTTCATGATATAAGCCACATCTACATTCAGGAGGTCAACAGAGAGAGAATCGGAAGGGTATTTAGATGCAACGCCGTTGATATAAATGTGTTGGTTGGAGTTCTCCACTGAGAAATGATCTACAGAGAGCTTGTTTTCAGAATATATTATGTCCTTTGAATGGAGTCTCCATATACTGTCTCCGACATGGATATTAGACGGACTGATGCTTACCTTGGCGAAAGCCGAGCCATTATAAGGAGAAGAAAAGCGTGCCACGGTATTAAGTTGTCCGCTGAATTCTTCTTTCTGGTGGTTGTCCCAAGACAGGGAAGTCGTAAGGATGTCATTCTTTGCGTCAGATTCGAGGATTACTGCAAGAGGGCTTTTCCCCGCATTCCTCAAAGTGAAATTAACGTTGGAGCGCAGTGATTGCTCTGGAGTCCAAATTAGTAATTTGAGATTATCTATCTGTTTGCCGTATAACAACAAGGAAGGAGCACTGCAATAGATATTAGCTTGCTGTGCGAAATCATTGACGTATCCATTCAGTGTGAGAGGTTCCTCTGTCGTAATGTCCACGCCGAGGAATCTCTTTGCGAGATAAGCAGACCTGATTTCTGCATTTATCAGGAAATTGTTGCGCAGATGACTGTCGGTCTTCTGTATGGCAATGGAAGGCAGATGGCTTTTCAGAAGATTGAGAAAGCTGTTCTTTAAGGCTGATATTCTGTACTCTCCTTTTAAAGAAATATCAGCGAAATCGCTTGAAAGAGACAGTTCTCTTCCTTTGTTGCCGAAATAGGAAGAAAGTGTTATTCTGTCAATGTTTATGTCATTTTCCACAATAGTCTTGTCATTCAAAGAGCCATGGAAGAAAATCTGATTGAAAGACACTTTTCCGGTGAAGTCATCGATGTTGCTGCCATTTAAGTCTATGTCGGAAGAAAAACAAATATTTGCCTCCTTACAATCTTTGATTAGATTGAGAGGTGCAAGGTTAAGGCGCTCTACATTTACAGAGGCGTTTACGCTTTTTACTGTATTAGCGAGTGAAGTCTGTCCTGCTATGTGAAGATTTACGTTTGGATCGTTTGCTTCCAAAGCACCAGCTATCGTGCCTTTGTCAAATGTCCCATCGAGATGGATGTTGGAGTAGGGGTAGCCTTTGTATTCCAGTTTGTCGAAATTGGCATTTATGCTTGCATTTGTCAGTTTCTTGTCCTTTATATTTGCTTTTCCTTCAATCTCAGTGGCAATATTTCCAATGTCGTTGATAGAGAGAATTTTGCCCAAAGAGAGGGAAGAAGTTTTTGCTTTTGCTGTGATTTCACCATTGTCGAAAGAACTGAGTAATTCGACTTTGCCACATTCGCTTGTAACTATTTCTCCATCAAAGGATGCAGAATGCTTTGTTCCAGCGCATCTTCCACTTATTTTTACATCTCCAAGAGAAAGAAGCTGAGTCGGTATCTTTGTGATATTGTTTATTTTTGAGATGAGATTTCCCGTGGCAAGAAATGTGAGTTTGTTGGCTTTCCAGTTAGGATTACTTATGACATGATTGCATTCCGCTTTAGTGTTGATTAGGAAAGAATCATCATTTGCATTCATTGAGATGCTTGATACGATGTTTCCGTCCGTGCTTTTTGCGTCAACGAAACCGCGGATAACAGGAAAATCATTGAAATTATAAGGCAGGAAAAGTCCTACTTCGTTGAGAGCCAAAGATTTTATCTCTGCTTTCACGTTTGCGTTAAGACCTTTTTCCTTTAGTTTCTTATTTTCTAAACGATAAGAAACGGCAAGGGAAGGGACTAATATCTCGCTTTTGTCAGTGGCGAGAGAAAAATCATTGACACAGATATTGCCCTTGCCCATCTTGAGTCGCAGGGCAAGATTGCGGATATTCAGTCCACATGCTTCTTTGAGAGAAAGTCGCTTGACGTTGATGTCGAGGCTGTCGTCAGTGACTTTATAGAGAATAATATGACTGGAAAAACGACTCAAATTCATGTGGTTTGCATCGAATTTCTCTGGTTTTATCGGCTCGTAGCGCAGATTATGCTTGATTTTTCCATTGAGGATAACGAGCGAGCTAATGTGAAGGTCGAAAGGTCTCTTCTCTTTGTCTTCTTTAGAAGAAAGAGAATCGATGACAAACTGGAAGTTATAGTCGTCTTTAGGATTGTTTTTATAGATATTAGCATCAAGTCCGAAAATCTGAGCAGATGAGAGATTTATCTTCCCCTGCATCAAATCGATTACGTCAATCTTTGCAGAAAGTCTTGGCACTCTCAGCATTTTCTCCTTGTTTTTATCAAAGACTACGAGTTCATCGACTACGATACGGTTGAGAAAACCTAAATTTACTCGTTTTACTTCAACCTCAGCTCCGATTTTATCTTCGAGAGCAGACCCTACAATATCAGCTATTCCCGCCTGGAAGACAGGAATATGAAGCGTAATCATCAGTAATGCGTAGATGACTACTAAGGTCCATATAGTTCGAGATAGTAACTTCTTCAATAATAAAAAATTGACTTTATGCTTTTAAAGTATGATATTATGTAGATATTAGAGTGGGATTTGGGTTTAATAGACTCTTGGTCCGAAAATGCTTGTTCCGATTCTTACCATTGTGCTTTTGCATTGCTGTGCGATGAGGTAGTCGCCACTCATTCCGTATGAACGTTCTGTGAAATAAGGAGCGTCAGCAAAGTATTGCGCCTTAATCTCATCGAAGAAAGCTGCTGCTTCGAGAAATTCTGACTTTATCTGCTCCTTGTCTTCCACGTTACTTGCCATCATCATAATGCCACAGATACGTATATGGTTGAGGTTTTTCCACTCACCTTCGGCAAGTAGTCCTCTCCATTCTTCAGGTGTCATTCCGCTTTTAGTTTCCTCTTTGGCGATATGAAGTTCAAGAAGAACATCTATTGTCCTGCCTATTTTCTCAGCTTGCTTGTTGACTTCCTTGAGCAAACGTAGTGAGTCGATAGTTTCAATCATAGAAACATAAGGCACGATAGCTTTGACCTTGTTGGTCTGTAGGTGTCCAATGAAGTGCCATCGGATGTCTTCTGGCAGTTCGGTATGCTTGGTTCTTAACTCTTGTTCGCGACTTTCTCCAAAAAGTCTCTGACCTAAGGCGTAAGCCTCTTCGATATACTCCTTGGGATGGAATTTGCTTACAGCGACGAGCTTAACGCCTTCTGCAAGAGTTTCCTTCGTCTTTATCAGGTTTTCTTTGACTGGATACATGATTATTAGATATAAAGATGTGATAAATAGGCATTGGAACAAGAATATGTAAAATATTGTTGTCCAATGCTTTTTGCTGTTATCGCTCAGCCATTTCCTGAAGATGCTGCGTCATGAGACACGCCAGGAGAGTGGGAGAGTGCGCGAGTTATTCTTCGTATTCAGGTTTGTCGTCCTTCTTTTGTTCAGCCAAAGGCTTGGCGTTATGCTCGAATACGTCGAGAATTTTGGTCTCGGAAATGCTTGCGATCTGATAGTCCACCATTGTCTTTCCCATAATTTCTTCCACATTCTTTACAGCCTGTTGGAGGGTAGAAGCCTGAACGAGATAATTGGTGAACTTGCTCTTTTCCTTTTCGGTTTTCTCATCGATTGTGATGAATTTCAGTTTTGTCTTAAACCAGAAGCCGTCTGCATTCATGTCGGAAAAGAAGATTTCCTTGTATGCGGCAGGTTTAATATCCTTGATGTTGAATTCACCTACGATGTATGTTGACATTTCCTCGGTGATGATGCTTTCGGTTTCTGTGAAGGTAAAGGCATCTACGACGTACTGCTCTGTAATAGCCTTAGGAATACCTTCTTCATTCATTTTGTCGTAACGTACTTTTACTTCAAACCATTCTGATTGCTTTGATCTCATTTGATTTCTTGATTATATTTTATGTGTTTTATTGACAGGAAATACAATTTCGCAGTGCAAAGTTAGAAAAAATATTTGTAAATCTATGTTTTTTTGAATTTTTATTAGCGTAATAATAAAATTTTAAATATGATTGTTTTGTCAGATGATATGTTTTCTTTAACTTTGCACATCATAAGTAATCATAAAACTCATTTACTATGCCAGAGATTTCGATTCGTGGCCATGAGATGCCAGAATCTCCAATTAGAAAACTCGCTCCTTTGGCTGCATCTGCTAAGAAGCGAGGTGTAAAAGTGTATCATCTGAATATCGGTCAGCCAGACCTTCCAACGCCTCAGGTGGGCCTTGATGCTCTTAAGAATATAGACCGTTCGATTCTCGAATATTCTCCTTCTCAGGGTTATCAGTCGTACAGGGAGAAACTTGTAGGCTATTATCAGAAATATCATATCAATGTCAATGCTGATGATATTATTATAACAAGCGGTGGTTCTGAGGCGGTATTGTTCTCTTTCTTGGCTTGCCTCAATCCTGGTGACGAGATAATCGTTCCGGAACCTGCGTATGCCAATTACATGGCTTTTGCTATTTCTGCAGGAGCAAAGATTCGCACTATTGCTACGACTATCGACGAAGGATTCTCATTGCCGAAGGTGGAGAAGTTTGAAGAACTCATCAATTCTCGCACGCGTGCAATAATGATATGTAATCCAAATAACCCTACAGGCTATCTTTACACTCGCCGTGAGATGAATCAGATTCGTGATCTTGTCAAGAAGTACGATCTCTATCTCTTCTCTGATGAGGTCTATCGAGAGTATATCTATACAGGCTCACCTTATATATCAGCCTGCCACCTTGAGGGAATAGAGGATAATGTGATTCTTATTGATTCTGTGTCAAAGCGTTATTCGGAGTGCGGAATCAGAATCGGTGCTCTTATCACAAAGAATAAGGAAGTGAGAGCGGCAGTGATGAAATTCTGTCAGGCTCGTCTTTCTCCTCCTCTTATTGGTCAGATAGTGGCAGAGGCATCCCTTGATGCTCCAGAGGAATACTATCGCGACGTATATGATGAATATGTGGAGCGCAGAAAGGTGCTTATTGATGGTCTTAATCGCATTCCTGGCGTCTATTCTCCAATTCCTATGGGTGCTTTCTATACTGTGGCAAAGCTTCCAGTAGATGACTCAGAGAAATTCTGTCGCTGGTGTCTGGAGAGTTTCGAATATGAAGGCGAAACCGTTATGATGGCTCCGGCAGCTGGTTTCTACACCACTCCTGGTGCTGGAATCAATCAGGTCCGTATAGCATACGTGTTGAAGAAAGAGGACCTTGAGCGCGCCCTTATTGTTCTTCGTAAGGCGCTTGAGGCTTATCCTGGACGTGTTGACGAATAAATATCTATGTCTTTTCCGTATTTTTTAGCAAAGAAAATATATATTAGTGAGGGCGACAGGCAGAAAGTCAGTCGTCCCGCTATTCGTATTGCCACCGTTGGTGTAGCTCTCGGACTTGCTGTAATGCTCGTTTCCGTTTCTGTAGTGTTAGGCTTCAAGCATACTATCCGTGACAAGATAGTAGGCTTTGGCAGTCATATTACGGTGGCGAATTTCTTTACCCTCCAGTCTTCTCATCCACGTCCTATTGAGGCGAATGATTCCGTGATGAAGGCGCTCGGCAAATATGAGGGCGTGAAGAATGTGCAGCGTTATGCTCTGACTCAAGGAGTGCTCAAGACGGATTCAGATTTCCTCGGTGTAGTATTTAAAGGAGTGGGAGAAGAGTTTGACTCTACTTTCATCTCTCAGAATATGGTGGAAGGAAGTGTGCCGCATTTCTCAAGCGAGAAGAGTGGTAATAAGATTCTTATTTCCAGCACCATTGCCCGTAAACTCCGTGTAAAGGCAGGAAGTAAGGTCTATGGCTATTTCCTTAATGGGGGAGATGTGAGGATGAGGAAATACACTGTAGGTGGTATCTATCAGACGAATCTGAAGAAATTTGATGATATCATGTGCTTTGCAGATCTTTACAGCATCGTGAAGCTCAATGGTTGGGAGAGTAATCAGGTGTCTGGTATGGAGATGACGCTAAAGAATTTCGGAGATATGGAGAAGGTCTATGATAAAGTGATAGACAATGTAAACAAACATAAAGACTCCTATGGCGAGACCTATTGCTCTGCTACAATAGATGAGCAGAATCCTCAGATATTCCAATGGCTTAATCTGCTCGACGTAAATGTGTGGATTATCATTGCCCTTATGATTTGTGTCACGGGCGCTACGATAGTCAGCGGATTGCTGATTATCATCCTTGAGCGAGTGCAGATGATAGGAATACTGAAGGCTCTTGGTGCCAGAAATGGTCTTGTGCGCCGTACTTTCCTGTGGTTTGCAGTCTTTATCGTAGGTAAAGGAATGCTTTATGGTAATCTGATAGGTATTGGAATTTGCCTTTTGCAGAAATATACGGGCTTTATCACGCTTGACCCTGTGACATATTATGTCTCAGAGGCTCCAGTTGAAATCAATATCCCATTATTTATTCTCGTTAATGTTGCCGCTTTTGTTGCCAGCGTCTTGATGCTTGTTGTCCCGAGTTATCTCGTCAGTCATATCCATCCTGCGCGCTCCATGCGTTACGAGTAATGAGCGGAGCATCACTTCAGTCTGCTTCTTTCTCGCTTTTGTTTCGTTGTCGGTTTTTCGGGTTTTGCCAAACCAGAAGTTGGCAAAGCCGAAATTGTCTATTGCCTTGTCGTAATCTTCTGTAAACAAAGCGCAAAATCCGAGTCGGAAATATACGTCTCCTAAATCGTCTTTTCGGCAGTCGGGCAGCGTCTTCTTGTAATATGTCGCAGCGCTGTCATACTGACAGATCATAAATAGGCTCTCAGCGCATGAGAAGCAATAAGTGGCACGTTCGTTAGGAGTAAATGGTGTAAGTGAAGGAATGACAGCCTGGAGAGTTCTTGCCGCCTTCTCATATTCTTCCTCTTTATAGTAGCATACTCCAAGGTATGCCTCAAAGCGTGGGTTTAGTCTGTAAGTGACCTTGAGTTTTTCAAAATTGAGCATCGCTTCATGATACTTTCCACCTCCGAAATACTCAATGGCTTTGCCGAGTAATTCGGCATCCATGGATTTCTGAGCCAGTCCGATTTGTGGAATCAGGCAGAGTATATATATATAATAAGGTATGAGGCGACGCATAAAACGGTTCCTTTCTTTGGATAGTTTGATAATTGGCGTGTAGCGTTTGGCAGACGTGTATCAGATTTTGGTGAGGAAAGTAAATGGGTCTTTCATCAGTTCGGGAAGCAGAGCTTGGAAATACTCTCTCTCATAATCCTTCTGCCTGATTATTTTTCCATTAGCTATTACCACGTCAGCATCGAAGGCTATTATTCCTTTGCTGCGCTTTTCGTCTGTATTGCCGAGCAGTAATTGCATGGCTTTGCAGATGGAACTGACCTTGCTCTCCGTCATGTGCGCTCTAACGCAGACGAGGGCATTATAGAAATCGTGGGCGTTTTCGCCCATTCCGATGGCAGGATTGCGAAGCGTTCGCGTAAAGAGAACGGTGGGGAAGTACACTCTCATCATCCATTTCGCTTGCTCTATGGTTTCTTCTCCATTGTCTGTGTTACAGCCTATGGAAACTATATAATTATACATTTTCATGATGCAAAGTTACATATTTTCCGTGAATTATTTGCTTTTTTCATATAAAATGACTAATATTGCATCTTCAAAAAAATCATATTCTTTTTCTTTCAAACATAAAAATGAAAATCATAAGACTCTCAACCGTAATTCTTGCGTTGCTTATAAGTGCTGTTTTAGAGGCTAAGGACGTAAATACTATGTTTCTTTCCACTCCTGATTCCATTATGACCATGGTTGACAAATCGGGTAGGGAGCGACTTCTTATGCCGACAGATTCTGCTGATGTGGTAAGAAATGCTCTTGGTGGAGAAGTGAGGATTTCAGTACTTGAAGATAATCTTATAGTCTTCCACTCGTCAGAGGCGCGTGTACTGGAATATAGGATGCTTCCTACAGAGAAAGGAGATTCGCTACTTTGCCTGATTGATACTTACTTCGGACCAGTAAGAGAGAGTACAGTCACTTTTTATGATTGTGATTGGAATATGACAGGAAGATTTGATTTGCGAGAGTTTTGTGACAAATCTGCAATATTCGACTCTGTAAAAAATGTGAGTAATGGAGCGCTTTTCCCAGAACTTGAGAATCCTCTCATTTCAGCATCGTTTGATAAAAAGAGGGAGGAAGTGCTGGTGATGACAAGTTGTTTGCCTGTACTCAATGGTGAAGAAAAAAATAAGCAAAAAATAATAAAAGTGCAAACAAACCTTAAATGGAGTGGTAAAACATATAAAAGATGTGAATAATATCATACTTTTTTATTGAAAGTTTTGGATGTTATGATAATATTCGTAACTTTGCAATGTGTTTTTCATGGTATTAGATTATTAAGGTTAATAAAGATTGGTTGTCGTGAGACAACCAATTCTTGTTTGTTCTCCATACTTTTTCTTTACGAAAGGTGTGGAGAACATTTTTTTTATGATTTGTTTTTTGCTTTTGATTGGCTCGTTTTTAGAAAAAATCGTGATAACGATTTGTTTGCCAATCCAGCCTAAATGCTGACATTTGTAAAGTTGGGATTGTGCGAAAAAACTCCAGTTTATTGTATCTTTTCAAACTTGTAGCCGAGCTTTTGCAGTTGGATTGCTGCGCCTATGCTGAACATTGCGTTGCACATACGTGAAAAGGCGTAGAAAGCCATCTTTGATTGTGGCTCGATATGTTCGTGGCGGATGAGAGATATTGCCTCGTAAGCAAGGCTTTGAACCATAGAAACGGTGGCTTTTGCTTCGTCAGAATCGAGTGGGAGATTGAGAATGTCCTGGAGAATGTGGTCGTCCATATTGTCGAAGCCCTGGTCTCCATAGAATTGTTCGTATTTTGTATTGCAATTCTCTATCCAGTCTTCGTCCCAAAGTTTGGCCACAGCCATACCGAGATAGGTCGCCCAAGCTACGGAGACGGTAGGGTATTCCGCAATCTGAGGCACTGCATCTGCCATATAGTTGGCTTCTATGCTGTGCCAATAGTCGGTGATATCTTGGCTTTCAAGGAGTTTTCCGTTAAGAGTATGATAATCAGTGCAAAGCTTCAAGAGCGCTTTGCGTGCTTTTTCTTCAAACCTGTCAAGGTAATCCAGTAATGTTTGTTCCACTGCTTTCTGTTTATTTTTAGTAATTGTAAACTGTTGTAATTCTTTCTTTTCCCCCATTATTGTAGCCTCTTGCCCTTTCTGAAATCTAATTTGTATGGTCCCTTTGTCGAGAATCAGTCAAGGTAGAAGAAATCTGCATCGGAGTCGTCGAACTGGAAGTGGAAGTCTTTGGCATCCTCAGTTCCAAATCCATCACCCGATCCTGGATTCGGAACTGTTACACTTATTTCAGTAAGCAAACCTCCCTCAGACTCCGCTTGCACGAAATCCAATACAGGCGTAATGTAGGTGAGCTTTGTTTTTGACATCTTTTTCCTTTATTTGCTGCTGTTTACCTATAATCATTGAGATATTATGTGTTTGGGTAATTATTACCAGCGTGCAAAGTTAGAAAAAATAATGAAAATGTACAAATTATCAAGTAAAAAAAACTTGTTTTTCTAAAGAGAAATGATTTCTTGGCAAGAAATAATCCCGAGTCTATCTGTCAATCGGTAAGTAGGTGATTAGAATTATTTTTATTACCTACTTAAACTCGGAATTATTTCTGTGTCGTTTTTATTGTCAGGGGAAAGGCATTTTGCTTTATGCGATTCCAATCAGCTCAATCTCGAAGATGAGCGTAGAACCACCAGGAATGCCAGGCTGGGAGAACTTTCCATAACCCATTTCGGCAGGAATATAGACCTCCCAGATGTCGCCGATGTGCATCCTCTGCATAGCTATTATCCATCCGTCTATAAGGTCGCAGAGCCTTATGGCGAGAGGAGCACCGCCACGGCTGGAGTCGAATTTTTTGCCGTTGATGGTCTTTCCTGTGTAATGGGCTGTTACAATGCTGCGTGGAGATGGAGTGGCGCTGTTGGCATCGCCGTGCTTTATTACTTTGTAGTAAATGCCTTTAGGAAGTGTCATAACGCCTTCTTCTTTGGCTTTCTCTTCCAGCCACTCCTGGTTTGCTTTGATGTATGCTTGCTTTGCCATAATTTATAAGGAATAAACATTTTCGATTTCTACTACATACACATCGTGCAGCGAGCCGCCCGGTTTGTCATTATACCATTTTTCGAGGATGGTCTTGTCGATGAAATCGGAGTTTTTCATTGAAGACTTGAAGAGTTTGCGGCAGTCGAGAGTGAGACAAGACTCACTGAAAGACATTGCGCCGGACTCCAAAGCTACAGGAGTGAGCCCTGTTTCCGCAACCTTGTTAGTGTCTCTTCCGCTCTTTGAGCCGCATATCTGCAAGGCTTTGCGGTACTCTTCAGGGTAGAAGGAGAGGGTGAGGCGGTCGGATTGCTCGATGAAACTGTGGGTGAAGCGTTCCGGACGGATGAAAACGAAAGCTACAGGCTTATTCCAGAGCCAGCCTATTCCTCCCCATGACGCAGTCATAGTGTTGAAACTATCCTTGGTGCCTGCAGTGACAAGCATCCATTTCTTTCCTATAAGGTCGAAAGCGTTCTCTTTTGCGAGCGCTGTGATATCAGTCTTTTTCATTGTTTTGCTGTTTTGTTTTCTTGCCTCCTCAAGCCGAAGTACGTATCCAGCCTCTCTTTACTGAGAGATAAGAGGGGACTTCACTTTTTTATTTTGCCCAATGTATGTAATCAGCTTTGCGTGGCTTTGGCTCTGGAATAGGTTTATCAGCATATCCGAGGGCTACATGTCCTATGCCGATATAATCACCTTCGATTCCGAGGTCATGGAGTATCTGTTTGCCTTCAGGGCTTTCAAATTCTTCTTTGGCGCGATGAATCCATATAGAGTTGACGCCGAGCGACTGTGCAGCAAGCATGAGAGTCTGCATTACAATAGGACCATCGTACATAGCGTTAGGGCTTTCCTTTACGAGAACGATGAGCATACATGGGGCACCATAGAAAGGATCTGCGCCATCAGGTGTCGATGTGACGAGCTTGTTGCCTGTGATTATTGCAGAGTTCATGCGGCTTATGCGGTCGCGCAACTGCTTGTTGGTCACAGCGATGATGATTGGGTTCTGCTGTCCACGACTTGTAGGAGCCCATGTTCCAGCTTCGCATATCTGCTTTATCACCTCTTCGGAAGGCATCTTATTAGGATCGAAAGATCTGCAGCTCCTTCTTTCCATGATGGTCTTTATAACTTCGTTCATTGTTTGTATGATTATTGGTTTGAAATTGTTGGTTTCTGTCTTTTACTTTATGTTGCAAAGGTAATAAAATAGCGCGAGAAATCCAAATGTTCCGTTGAGGTTTTTTATCATGCCTTCTTAGGGTTTGTGTGCTTTTAGATGTGCAAAAGGATTGAAAAATAGGCGGAAAGAAGAGGTGATTGGCAATGTGTATAAGGCATGAAAAAACGGTTTTTGTTCTTTTGCATTTCTTTGCAACTGTTAAATGGTGGGTAAAAAGCCTTCGTATCTACAAAGGAAAAATGAGAAAGGAATCCTTGTTTCGCAAGAAAAAATAGCATTAAAAAGAAGGATTTTACATAAACGAGAGTAAAAGCATAGATATTAGGAGGTAATATCTATGCTTTTACCTTGTAATATCTATGCTTTTGCCCGATGAAAGCTAAGCTTTTACAGCCTATTTTTATTGAAAAAAGCGTGCTAATGACTGTCTTTATTTGTATGAAAAATATAACGCGTTGACAGTCAGTGTGTTTGAAAAATCGCGAGAATCGCGTATTTGCGACCGAAAATACGTTTCTTGATTTTTAAATGTTAAAATATTGTAGATTTGTGCATACTACGTACTCGTTGCCGAATGAAAGAGCTGTAGGTGGCAATAGCGAAAGACTTATTGCTTGTTGAGGTGTTCGAGCAGTTTATCTGCAGCCTCGTTCACCTTCTCGTTTGCCTTGGCTTTAGCCTCGTTGATCTTGTTTCTTGCGTCGTTTTGTGCCTTTGCCTTAGCTTCTGCGGCTTTTGCGTCAGCCTTGGCTTTTGCCTCGTCAGCCTTTGCCTTTGCGTTGGCTTTCGCCTCTTCTACCTTCTGCTTGGTACTCTCTTTGACTTCGTTTGCAATACCCTCGGCATCAGCCTTTGCAGTATTTGTGATTCCGTCAGCTATTTCCTTGGCGGATGTGTTGGCGACAGTGGAGATGAGTGTGGAAATGGCATCGTCGGCAGTAGCAACGGCACGCACCTTGTCGATGTTTTCGTCCATAAATTTCTTCAGTTGGGCAGAGTATATTTGGGCAGACTCGGTATCGCCAGCAGCGATGTATTTTTCTATCTGTGCCTGTGCCTTCTTGGAAAGCTCGCTAAAAGCGGCTTTGTCATTCTTGGAAAGTTGCTCTGACATCTGTGAGATTACTTCGTCAGCCTCTGTGGTAATTTGTGCTTCAGCCTCTGTAGAGATTTCATCAACGGTGGAAACGGTGGTGGAGTCTGTTGCTTCGCTGTTGCTTGCAGATTGCTTGTCATTGCAAGATGCAAGGGTAAGGGCTATGAAAGCCATGGCTGGGATGATAATTTTTTTCATTGTCATAGAATTAGTTATGAAATGTTTATACATATAAATAAGGTGTTCCTTGAAATAAGGAGTCTTATTCAAATGCAAAATTAGGTATTATTTCATAGAAGAGCAAATTTTATATCAAGATTTTTTACACCAACTATAAGTAATTAAGCTTATTAGATAAAAAAAAGTGTGAAAAATTTTTGAATGCGAAGAAAATGTTGTATCTTTGCACTCAATTTGAATTTAACATTAAAAATAAAATGACAAAAGCAGACATTATTAACAAGATTTCAGAGAGCACTGGCGTGCAAAAGAAAGACGTTGCTGTAACAGTGGAGGCTTTCATGGAGGCAGTAAAAGACTGTATGTGTGATAAGGAAAATGTATATCTTCGCGGTTTCGGCACATTCCAGATCAAGCATCGCGCTGAGAAGACTGCTCGTAATATCTCAAAGAACACAACTCTTACCATTGCAGCACACGATTTCCCAGGTTTCAAGCCTTCAAAGAGCTTTATCCAGCGTATGAAGGGTGAGGCTGTTACAGCTGAGGATTAAGAAACTTTCGGGATAACAGCAAAGCATTTTTTGGAACAAGAACTAAAGTATCAACACTTTAATAAAAATATATACAACTATGCCAAACGGAAAAAAGAAGAAGGGCCACAAGATGGCTACTCACAAGCGTAAGAAGAGACTGCGCAAGAATCGTCATAAGAGCAAGTAAGATTATGACGTAACCAGTCTCCAAGGAATGTCTCTTCATCACTTGCTGACTGGCAAATAGGGTGTGGCTTCATTTTCTAATGTTGGCACACCCTAATTTATATTTATCTGTTTGTCTGTCCGGAGTAATGATATTTTTAGTCCATTTCATCGGATATATGGATTGACAGACGGATAGGACAATGATTTTTTATATTTTGACCACCTGACTTATGACCAGCGAATTAGTAATTGACGTAAGGGAGAAAGAGATTAGTATTGCACTACTTGAGGACAAAGTCCTGGTAGAATATCAGACAGAGCCTCGTTCTGCCTCCTTCAGTGTCGGCAATGTGTATGCCGCCAAGGTCAAGAAGATAATGCCTGGCCTTAATGCCTGTTTTGTGGATGTGGGTTATGAGAAAGATGCTTTCCTGCATTATCTCGATCTCGGAACGCAGTTTAACTCGTTTCAGAAATACGTAAAACAGGTAAATAGCGACAGAAGGAAGCTTTATCCTTTCGAGAGCGCTATCAAACTGCCAGACACTGACAAGGAAGGCTCTATTGCCAGCGTGCTCAGTGTGGGACAGGAAGTGCTCGTGCAGATAGTCAAAGAACCAATTTCTACTAAAGGACCACGCCTTACAGGTGAAATATCTTTTGCTGGAAGGTATCTCGTATTGATGCCGTTTGGCGATAAAGTGGCGGTTTCATCGAAGATAAAGAGTGGGGAAGAGCGTGCCAGGCTCAAGCAGCTGGTGCAGACTCTGCGCCCGAAAAACTGTGGAATCATCGTCCGTACCGTGGCTGAAGGGCTGCGCGTAGAGGAGTTGGAGAATGAAATAAAGGTGCTCTACAAGAAATGGATGGATACAGTGGAGAAACTGCAGAAGAATGCCGTGCGTCCTTTGCTCATCAATGAGGAGGAGACACGTGCCGTGGCAATGCTGCGCGACCTCTTCAATCCTTCTTATGAGAATATCTATATCAATGATGATGATGTATATAATGAGGTGAAACAGTATGTATCTCTCATTGCGCCAGATAAGGCAAGTATCGTCAAGCGATATACTGGTAAAGTGCCTATCTTTGACAATTACAACGTCACCAGACAGGTGAAGGCTGGATTTGGAAAAATAGTCAACTATAAGCATGGTGCCTATCTCGTCATTGAGCATACCGAGGCTATGCACGTAGTGGATGTCAATAGTGGAAACAGAACACGTGGCACCAATACCCAAGAGGCAAATGCGCTGGACGTAAACCTCGGAGCTGCTGACGAGCTGGCTCGCCAGTTGCGTCTTAGAGATATGGGAGGCATAATAATCGTCGATTTCATCGATATGAATCTGGCTGAGGACCGTCAGTTGCTCTATGAGCGTATGTGCAAGAATATGCAGAAAGACCGTGCCCGCCACAATATTCTCCCACTGTCCAAGTTTGGACTTATGCAGATTACTCGTCAGAGAGTGCGCCCAGCGATGGACGTTTCGGTAGAGGAAGTGTGTCCTACCTGTTTCGGAAAAGGCACTATCAAGTCCAGCATCATGTTTACCGACACGCTCGAAAATAAGATTTCCTGCCTTGTCAATAAGGTGGGAGTGAAGAAATTTACGCTCTATGTGCATCCTTATGTGGAAGCATATATAGACAAAGGACTTATCTCCATCAGACGGAAATGGCAGATGAAGTATGGCCTCGGAGTCAATGTGATGGCTTCGCAGAAGCTCGCTTTCCTGCAATATGAGTTCTATGGTGCCGATGGGCAGTTTATAGATATGACTGATGAGAATGAGGTAGGGTAGTTCTCTTATGGGCGGCTTGCTTTCATTGTAAATGATAATCAGTGGAGCAAAGCCAAGAAGCCCAAAATACAATAGCCAACCTGAGTAAATGAAATACTCAAGTTGGCTATTGCCGTTCTTCTGCATTTGTATGGAAAATCAGAATGATTATCTCGTAGTAATGTGAAAGCAACCCTGCTTTACCTCGTATTTTACGTAGCATCTGCCAGCTTCTCTCATGTCGCGAAGCACTTCTGAAAGTACCCATTTCAGAGTGTCATTGGTCACTTCTCTGCGCTTAGGACCGTCAGGATCTTCTACAGTCTTGTATCTGTTGTAGCAGACGTCAAAGGTGGTGCCGTAAAGATGGCAAGAGTTTTCGGTGGCATTGGCATTCCTCGTGCGTAGTTTCTGCACGTCTTCCTTCGAACGCAGTATGCTGGTGGCGATAATCTTATGGAGCGGAACGCCTTTTACGTCAAGTGAGTCATAGAAAGCTCTACCGATGTCCTGAAGGAGAATAGATGCACGTGGGACAAGATATGGAATGCTGGACTTCAGTCTGTCAACGTAAAACCAAGGATTTGACCCGACATAGACCAGTTCGCTCTTGCGCATTTCTGCCTCTTCGGCATTGGCTACTGGCTTTACTCCGTGCTTTTGTGCGGCAATCAGTTGCACATCGTTGAGATCAGGAAAGGCGTTGTCGAAGCGCGGCACGCTGAGAATGCGATGAGGAGTCCTCGTGTCAGCCGGAATGATGGAATCAGAAGGGGGTGTCTCGGTCGATACAGGGATTGGAGAAACCTGTTCCACGACCGGCTCAGCCATAGTGGTAGAGTCGGTTTGTGCAGTGTTTCTGTCGCTGTTGCCGTCCGAATAACTGTTGTAGAGTCGCACCAGGCCTAATGCCAGGACTACAAATGTAAAGCCGTGTAAATATGATGTTTTAGAGAATTTCATACTATTTTTCTCGTTTTATGGCACAAAGATAAGAAAAAATGATGAAATATGAAAACCTTTTTGTAATTTTGCAGAAAAATAATAATAAGAGGAAAAATTGATAGAGAAACATATAGTCATTGAAGATATAGACCCAGTGGAATTCTATGGGGTCGGAAACGGGCATATACAGATACTGAAATCGCTGTTTCCAAAATTGCGTGTCGTAGCGCGTGACAACGTCATCCGCATACTCGGAGACGAGGAAGAGATGTGCAGATTTGAAGAAGATGTGGAGAAGATACGTCAGCATATTGTCAAGTATAACACCATTACAGACGAGGATATCCTTGATATAGTTAAGGGAAACCCTATGAAAGGCGATGGAGGCGACGATGTGCTGGTTTACAGTATTACAGGACGTCCTATAAAAAGTCGCTCGACAAATCAGCAGGATCTGATAGACGCTTTTGCAAAAGACGACATGGTATTTGCTGTAGGACCTGCAGGAACGGGTAAGACTTACCTTAGTATCGCTCTCGCTGTCAAGGCGCTTAAAGAAAAAACCGCAAGAAAGATAATCCTTTCGCGCCCGGCTGTAGAGGCAGGAGAGAAACTCGGTTTCCTGCCTGGTGATATGAAAGACAAAATAGATCCTTATCTCCAGCCTCTGTATGATGCACTTGAAGATATGATTCCGCAGGTGAAGCTGCAGGATATGATGGAGAAGAAAATTATACAGATAGCTCCTCTTGCCTTCATGAGAGGAAGAACGCTCAGTGATGCTGTCGTGATACTTGATGAAGCGCAGAATACTACGGCGGCGCAGATTAAGATGTTCCTCACCCGTATGGGATGGAATACCAAGATGATAATCACTGGCGACCTCACGCAGATAGACCTTCCGCACAATACGCGCAGCGGATTGGCAGAGGCAATGGACATACTCGATGGCGTCGAAGGAATATCAGTCATCAGAATGAACTCAAAGGATATCGTGCGCCACAAACTGGTGACAAGGATAGTTAACGCTTTTGATAAAGCAGCAAAGAAGGAAAAGCAAATAGAAAACTGTTAATTAATAATACAATATGAACGCTTTAACAAAGACCGATTTCCATTTTAATGGACAGAAAAGTGTGTACCATGGTAAGGTACGCGATGTCTATAACATCAATGACGACCTCATGGTAATGGTTGCCACTGACCGTATCTCTGCTTTTGACGTAATCCTTCCAAAGGGAATACCATTCAAAGGACAGGTGCTCAATCAGATTGCTGCAAAATTCCTCGATGCTACGACAGATATCTGCCCTAACTGGAAACTTGCAACTCCTGACCCTCAGGTTACTGTAGGACTCAAATGCGAAGGCTTCCGTGTAGAGATGATTATCCGTGGCATACTGACTGGTTCGGCTTGGCGTGACTACAAGAACGGTTGTCGTGAGATATGTGGTGTCAAACTGCCAGAGGGAATGCGTGAGAATGAGCGCTTCCCAGAGCCAATAATTACTCCTACTACAAAGGCTGACGAAGGTCATGACCTCAATATTTCTAAGGAAGAGATTATTGCTCAGGGCATCGTGTCTGCCGAGGATTATGGGGTAATGGAAGATTATACACGTAAACTCTTCGCTCGCGGACAGGAAATCGCTGCTAAGCAGGGACTTATCCTCGTGGATACAAAGTATGAGTTTGGTAAGAGAGACGGCAAGGTGTATCTCATTGATGAAATCCATACTCCTGACTCTTCTCGCTATTTCTATGCAGATGGCTACGAAGAGAAATTTGAAAAGGGAGAGCCTCAGAGACAGTTGTCTAAGGAGTTCGTACGTCAGTGGCTTATAGAGCACGACTTTATGAATGAGCCAGGACAGACAATGCCTGAGATTACCGATGAATATGCAGAAAGCGTGAGCGAGCGTTACATCGAGCTCTATGAGCATATCGTAGGCGAGAAGTTCGACCGCACTGCTGATACAGCAGACATCGCTGCACGAATCGAGAAGAACGTTTCCGATTATCTTGCAAAGATGTAGTTGGATTGGTTGTTTAGTTGTTTAGTTGTTTAGTTGTCTTGTGATATGGCAGTTGTGATGCTTCATCGTCTGCTTAGACAGACTGCTAACATCATTAAGCCACAAAGCAACCAACTAAACAACAAAACAACTAAACGACAAAACAACAATCCTGATGTATAAACAAGAAACCATAAAACCTTACGATGGAGAAGGGGACAAAGGACAGTTGGTAGAAGAGATGTTTGACAATATCGCACCGACTTACGATACCCTCAACCATAGACTTTCCTGGGATATTGACCGTTATTGGAGGCGTAAAGCTATTGAGGCTCTACTTCCGTATAAGCCTAAAATGATGCTTGACGTTGCCACTGGTACTGGTGATTTCGCTATACTTTCGGCTGAAATGCTCAGACCGGAAAAGCTGATTGGCATTGACATCTCTGAAGGAATGATGCAGGTCGGACGCAAGAAGGTGAAAGAAAAGGGACTTGAGGACGTGATATCCTTTGCAAAAGAGGATTGTCTCGGGCTCTCTTATGAGAATGATACCTTTGATGCTGTGACTGCGGCTTTCGGAATAAGAAATTTCCAAGACCTCGAAAAGGGACTGAGAGAGATGTATCGAGTGCTCAAGGATGGAGGCATACTCTGCATCATAGAGCTTACATCGCCAGTCAAATTTCCTATGAAGCAATTCTTTCACATCTATAGTCACACGGTATTGCCAGTCTATGGAAAGATAATCTCAAAGGATAGCAACGCCTATTCTTATCTGACCAAAACCATTGAGGCATTCCCGCAAGGTGAGACTATGAAGGAAGTGCTTAGAAGAGTGGGATTCTCTGAGGCGTCATTCCAAAGACTTACTTTCGGAATATGTACTATGTATTTGGCAAAGAAGTAATTATTGACGCTGGTTAAATGCGTTGATTAAGCCATTCTTGCGTGGTCATCCTGATATTGTTTACTCGCAGACAGAAGGATTTACTTACTGAACTCATCTAAAAATCTTATTAAGATATGAAGAAATACGGACTTATAGGCTATCCTCTTGGACATTCATTCTCCATGGGATATTTCAATGAAAAGTTCAAGAATGAGGCTATAAATGCCGTCTATGAGAATTTTGAAATTCCTGATATCCAAGATATCACGACGGTAATAGGAAGTAATCCCGACCTCGCAGGATTTAATGTCACCATTCCATACAAAGAGAAGGTGATGGATTATCTCGACTATATCGCTCCTGAGGCTGCGGAAATTGGCGCTGTAAACGTGGTCAAAGTGACACATAATGGCGAGCGTGCTGTGCTGAAAGGATTTAATTCTGATGTCGTAGGATTTGTAAACAGTATCAAACCTCTACTCAGACCATTACACAAAAAAGCACTTGTGCTCGGCACTGGCGGCGCTTCAAAGGCTGTCGAATATGGTCTTAGAAAGCTTGGACTTGAGACTATAAAAGTTAGTCGCACTGAGAAAGACAATACTATCACTTATGGACAGGTTACTCCTGAATTGCTCAGTGAGTATAAAGTAATAGTAAACTGCACCCCATGCGGGATGGCTCCACATTTCGATGAGTGCCCAAACCTGCCTTATGACAGCATCGACGACTCGTTTCTCCTATATGATTTAATCTATAATCCAGAAGAGACATTGTTTCTCCGAAAAGGAAAAGAGAAGGATGCTACGGTCAAAAACGGACTCGAAATGCTCCTGCTTCAGGCTGAAGAAGGATGGAATATATGGAATTCATAATCATGGCATTCCATAATGTCTGTGGCCTAAACTGCTATATAATACGTAGTTCGATGTAATAAAGATGAATTATGGTCTATAGATTGGTGAAGGCGCACTAAGATTTGAAAAGAAATAACAACAATCTCCAAATATCATACAATTAAAAATGAATAACAGATACATGATGCGAGGCGTGAGTGCCGCTAAGGAAGATGTGCACAACGCAATCAAGAACATTGACAAGGGAATCTTCCCACAGGCTTTCTGCAAGATTATACCTGACGTGCTCGGCGGTGATCCTGAGTACTGTAATATCATGCATGCTGACGGTGCAGGAACTAAGTCAAGTCTTGCATATATGTATTGGAAAGAGACTGGCGACATCTCTGTATGGAAAGGTATTGCACAGGATGCTATCGTAATGAATACAGACGACCTTCTTTGTGTCGGAGCGGTGGATAATATTCTTGTTAGTTCTACCATCGGACGTAATAAGATGCTTATTCCTGGAGAGGTGATTTCAGCAGTTATTAACGGTACTGATGAACTCTTGGAGGAACTTCGCGAGATGGGGGTCGGTATTTATCCAACAGGTGGCGAGACTGCTGATGTCGGTGATCTCGTTCGTACCATTATCGTTGATTCTACTGTCACTTGTCGCATGAAGAGAAGTGACGTTATCGATAATGCAAATATACGTCCTGGAGATCTGATTGTCGGACTTTCTTCTACTGGTCAGGCAACCTATGAGAAGAAATACAATGGAGGTATGGGCAGTAATGGATTGACTTCTGCTCGTCATGATGTATTCTCTAAGTATCTCGCTGAGAAATATCCTGAGAGCTTCGATAAGGCTGTGCCTGATGAATTGGTCTATAGCGGTACTAAGAAACTTACTGAAATGATTGATGAAGTAGGACTTGATGCCGGACAGTTAGTCCTTTCTCCAACAAGAACTTACGCTCCTGTAATCAAGAAATTGCTTGATGCTCTTCGTCCAGAGATTCATGGTATGGTGCATTGTACTGGTGGCGCTCAGACTAAGGTGCTGCATTTCGTAAATGACAACTGCCGTGTAATCAAGGATAATATGTTCCCTGTTCCTCCTCTCTTCAAGATGATACATGATGAGAGTGGCACTGACTGGAAGGAAATGTATCAGGTGTTCAATATGGGACATCGTATGGAAATATATGTTCGTCCTGAAGTTGCTGAGCAGGTTATCGCCATCAGCAAATCATTCGATATTGATGCACAGATAATCGGACGTATCGAGGAAGGTAAAAAGTCACTCACCATCAGGTCTGAATACGGCGAGTTCAATTATTAACTTCACTTTCGCATTAGTTGAACCCAAAATGGTAAATCAGCATTAGTGCCAAATAGCAAATTTCTAAAGCGAAGTAATTATTAGAACCCACTTTAATAGTAAATGGATAAAAACAACATACTACAGAAACTTGACGGATTAGAAAGCCGTTATGAAGAGGTAAGTACTCTCATTACTGACCCTTCAGTCATTGCTGACCAGCAGAGATACGTGAAGCTGACAAAGGAATACAAGGATCTTGAAGATATTGTCAAGCTTCGCCAAAAATACATAAACTGTCTCGGACAAATCTCAGAGGCTAAGGATATTATGATGAATGAGACGGATCCTGACATGAAGGAGATGGCTCGCGAGCAGTTGGCTGAAAATGAAGAACTGCAGCCTAAGCTCGAAGAGGAAATCAAAATAGCTCTTATTCCTAAGGATCCGGAAGACGCAAAGAATGTACAAATGGAAATTCGTGCCGGAACTGGTGGCGATGAAGCTTGCCTTTTCGCTGGAGATCTCTTCCAGATGTACAAGCGTTACTGCGAGGCAAAAGGATGGAATCTCTCTGTTACTGATGTCAGCGAAGGTGCTGTCGGCGGATTCAAGGAAATCGATTTCGCTGTCAGTGGTGTCGACGTTTACGGAGTACTGAAATATGAATCTGGTGTTCATCGCGTACAACGCGTTCCTGTTACTGAATCTAACGGACGTATGCAGACCAGTGCTGCAACGGTAGCAGTTCTTCCTGAAGCGGATCCTTTCGAAGTAACTATCAACGAGGGTGAAATCAAATGGGACACTTTCCGCTCTTCTGGTGCAGGTGGTCAGAACGTAAATAAGGTGGAATCCGGTGTACGTGCTCGATATATGTGGAAGAATCCTAATACTGGCGAGACAGAGGAAATCCTCATCGAGTGTACTGAAACGCGTGACCAGCCTAAGAATAAGGAGCGCGCGCTTGCACGCTTGCGTACATATATATATGACCGTGAGCATCAGAAATATGTCGATGATATCGCTAATCGTAGAAAGAGTCTCGTTTCTACTGGTGACCGTTCTGCAAAAATTCGTACATATAATTTCCCTCAGGGACGTGTGACAGACCATCGTATAGGTTATACTACTCATGATTTGAGCGGTTTCCTGGCTGGCGATATTCAGCCGATGATTGATGCCCTCACTGTGGCTGAGAATGCAGAAAGAATGAAAGAGGCAGAACTGTAAGCCTCCTTCATTTGTTTGCTGTATTATCTTAGGTAATGCCTTTGGTGTTATTATGTTATATCGAATATGAACAAGCAAATGTTCTGATTTGTTTTTATACAAAAATGTAAACCATTTAGAAATATTAGTTCATTATAAAAATCATTTCAATCACCTATTTATGGCAAAGTTTACAACTATAACAAGGAAAAAGGATGAAAACGATGAGCGAACTGCAAGTGCCAGTGAATTCATCAATCGTATGATAGAATCACGTCGTATGCCTGATCGTAATATCGAATTACCTAAGACGGAGCAACCGAAATAATACGTCTGAATTTGGTAGAAACTATCTTTCAAGTGGTTGAAACCATTATGAATAAGACTGAAAAATAAACTGTGTAACCCACTAATCAATAATATTTACTATGAATAGAGACCAACTCGTAACCGAGATATTCAAGAAGAAGAGTTTTCTTTGTGTAGGACTTGACGTGGATATCAATAAGATTCCTCAGCATCTTCTCTCAGAAGAAGACCCAATATTTGCGTTTAATAAGGCTATTATCGATGCAACAGCTCATTATTGCGTGGCTTACAAGCCAAATTTGGCATTCTATGAAGCTTACGGAGTTAAGGGAATGGTTGCATTCGAGAAGACTATTGCATATCTGAAGGAAAACTATCCTGAAATGTTCGTTATCGCTGATGCGAAAAGAGGCGATATTGGTAATACTTCTAAGATGTATGCCAAGACATTCTTTGACGAATATGATGTCGATGCCCTTACTGTTGCTCCATACATGGGAGAGGATTCTGTCGTGCCATTCCTTGATGGATATGATGGAAAGTGGGTTATTCTTCTTGCTCTTACCAGTAATAAAGGCAGCTTTGACTTCCAGCTTACCGAAGACAAAGAAGGCGAAAGACTCTTTGAAAAGGTGATAAGAAAGTCTCAGGAATGGGGTAATGATGAAAACATGATGTATGTAGTAGGTGCTACTCGTGGCGAAATGTTTACTGATATTCGTAAGGTTGCGCCTACAAGTTTCCTTCTCGTTCCTGGAGTCGGCGCGCAAGGAGGAAGCCTTCAGGATGTTTGTGAATATGGAATCATCAAAGATTGCGGACTTCTCGTCAATTCTTCACGTGGCATTATCTATGCTGACAAAACAGAAAACTTTGCAGAAGCTGCAGCTGAAAGCGCAAAGAAACTTCAGCAGGAAATGGCCGTAGAATTGGAAAATCTGTAAAAATGCAGACGTCTTTTTCTGTATAGATTATACCATTATAAGATAAGTAGGTAATCATAATCATTTATAATGAAAAACAATTATTATTTATTCATTATCCAAATAATTGTGATTGCCTACTTATAATGTTTCTATAGACTCCTGTTTGCTATCTTTTTATTCTCTTATATATGGAAAGGATGGAGAGAAAAGTCTGTATTTAAGATTGTAAAAGAATTAAAATTATATTAATTTATTAAAATTCGAATGACTAAGGATTTGTAACTGTTTTTGCACGCTTGCCTGTTATTTGTGCAGGAAATGAAGCTAAATATGTTAGTGAAGTCCTAAAACGTGTGCGTGAAACGTAAATAGTTGTGCAAAGTTTTCGCTGTTTTGGATTTTTTTCGTAAATTTGCAACCAAATGTAAATATATAATCCGTCTTATTACTGTATAGTAATGTCCAAGACTCTGGTCAGAAAGACCATGATAAACTCTAACTGAATAAGTCGGTTTCGCGAAAAAAATAAAATATGGAATTTTCAGCAAAGCAGATTGCAGAACTAATTCAAGGTCGTGTAGAAGGTGATGAAAATGCCACAGTCCATGACTTTGCCAAGATAGAAGAAGGAAAAGCTGGCGCTATTTCTTTCTTGTCTAATCCTAAATATACCCATTATATCTACGACACTGAGTCAAGTATCGTTTTGGTTGACGAGAACGTAGAATTTGAGAAGCCTGTTAAGACCACACTTATACGTGTCAAGAATGCTTATGAAGCTGTGGCTAAACTCCTGCAACTCTATGAATCATTCAAGCCTAAGAAAAAAGGTATAGACTCTCTCGCATTTATTGATCCAACTGCAAAGGTGGGAAAAGATTGCTATATTGGTCCTTTCGTGTCAATAGCAGCTGGAGCAGTGATAGGAGATGGATGCGTGCTTCACCCTCATGTCTCAGTCGGAGAGAAGGCTACTGTAGGTGATAATACAGAAATCTACAGTAATGCAGTCATTTATCACCATTGTAAGATTGGTAATAATTGTATCCTTCATGCTGGTTGCGTAATAGGTGCAGATGGTTTTGGCTTCGCTCCTTCTAAGGAAGGATATGATAAAATCCCTCAAATCGGTATCGTTACAATCGAAGATAACGTGGAGATTGGTGCCAATACATGTGTTGACCGTTCCACTATGGGTAGCACATTCGTCAGAAAAGGCGTAAAACTTGACAACCTTGTTCAGATTGCTCACAATACGGATATTGGTGAAAATACAGTAATGTCTGCACAGGTTGGTATTGCTGGAAGCACGAAAGTAGGAGAATGGTGTATGTTCGGAGGTCAGGTAGGTCTTGCTGGACATATCAAAATTGGTAATCGCGTAATGCTCGGAGCTCAGAGTGGCGTGCCTGGTAGCATTAAGGATGGTGAGCAACTTATCGGAACTCCTCCAATGCCAATGAAGCAATTCTTCCGTTCGCAGGCAATTATGCGTCGCCTTCCAGATATGTATCGCGAGATGGATGCTCTCAAAAAGCAGATTGCGGAATTACAGTCTAAGATTGCGGAAAGATAATAATCTTAGTCACTCTTAGTGAATTTGGCACCGAGAAAATAAAGTATTGGAACACTTATTCTTAGTCATGGTCTTTTATCCTGTTGTTTCATAACAAAAATATAGTGCTTGCTCCATCAAAAGTGCATAGTCATTGTGTTTTGATGCGAAACGGACAGATGGATAATCTTCTACCTCATAAGTAGAAAAGATACAAGATAAGATCAAAGGTGGTTTCATATTGCAAATAAATATAATAATAAAATAATACAATGTTAAAGCAGCAAACATTAAAGGGAAGTTTCTCGCTTTGCGGAAAAGGACTTCATACAGGACTCAGCCTTACGGTGACTTTCAATCCTGCAGCTGAGAATACTGGATATAAGATTCAGCGCATTGATGTTGATGGAATGCCCATTATTGATGCAGTAGCTGAGAATGTTATTGATACCCAGCGTGGTACCGTCCTCGGAAAAGGTGACATTCGAATCTCTACTGTAGAGCATGGTCTTGCCGCTCTCTATGCTCTTGGCATAGATAACTGCCTTATACAAGTCAACGGACCGGAATTCCCAATCCTTGACGGATCTGCTATAATGTACGTTGACAAGATTAATGAAGTCGGAATCGTAGAGCAAAACGCACCGAAAGACTATTATATTATCCGCAACAAGATAGAGGTGAAGGATGAGAAGACGGGTTCTTGCATCACAATTCTGCCTGATGATCAGTTCAGCATTACGGCAATGTGCTCTTTCCAGTCTAAATTCATCAACTCTCAGTTTGCTACTATAGATGATGTAATGGACTTCCCGAAGGAAATTGCTCCTGCTCGTACTTTCGTGTTTGTACGTGATATTATCCCGCTTCTTCAGGCAAACCTTATTAAAGGTGGTGACCTTGATAATGCTATTGTCATCTATGAAGTGGAACAACCTCAAGAAAAACTTGATGAACTTGCTGATTATCTAAAGGTTCAGCGCCTTAATGCAAGCAAACTCGGTTATATTCAGCACAAGCCTATCGTATGGGAAAATGAATGTACCCGTCATAAGCTTCTTGATGTTATTGGAGATATGGCTCTGATAGGTAAGCCTATTAAGGGACGCATTATTGCTACTCGTCCTGGTCATACCATCAATAATAAGTTCGCACGTCAGATGCGTAAGGAAATACGCAAGCATGAAGTACAGGCTCCTATTTATGATCCAAATGCAGAGCCAGTGCTTGATAACAAACGAATAAGGGAACTTCTCCCTCATCGTTATCCTATGCAACTTGTCGATAAGGTCGTTGCAATTGGTGCTACAAGTATCGTGGGAATTAAGAATGTCACAAGCAATGAGCCTTTCTTCCAAGGACATTTCCCTAACGAGCCTGTTATGCCTGGTGTACTTCAGGTGGAAGCAATGGCTCAATGTGGAGGACTTATCGTCCTGAATACTATGGAAGATCCTGAGAAATACACGGCTTATTTCATAAAGATTGATGGAGTGAAGTTCCGCAAGAAGGTCGTTCCTGGAGATACTCTTGTTTTCAAAGTTAATCTCCTTGGTCCTGTTCGTCATGGTATTTCTACTCTGCACGGATATGCTTTCGTAGGAGATGACTTAGTTTGCGAAGCTACTTACGCTTGTCAGATAATAAAAACCGAAGAATAATCCTTATGATTGCTTGGTTAAGGGCATCTTATAGCCATGTTATATGTGCTTCATATACCTTGTTGAAAATAATAATTAAGGTATAAATGCTTAATAATATGACCGAGCAGTTGTGATTAAAAAATAATATAAGAATTATGAATCAGATAAGTCCAATGGCATTTGTCCATCCTGATGCTAAATTGGGAGACAACAACATTATAGGTCCTTTCTGTTATATAGATGCAGATGTGGTAATTGGAGACAATAATGTCTTTCAGAATAGTGTTACCTTGAATCAGGGAACACGTCTTGGTTCTGGTAATGAAATTTTTCCAGGAGCAAGTATTTCCACAAAACCACAGGATTTGAAATTCAAAGGCGAGATTACAACATGTGAAATCGGAGATAATAACTCTATCCGTGAGAATGTAACAATCTCTCGTGGTACAGCATCTAAAGGAACAACTAAGGTTGGTAGTAACAATCTCCTTATGGAAAATATGCATATCGCTCACGACTGTGTGATAGGCAGTAATTGCATCATAGGCAATTCTACAAAATTTGCAGGTGAAGTAGTTGTGGATGATTGTGCAATCGTATCTGGTTCTGTACTTGTGCATCAGTTCTGCCACATTGGTGGTTATGTGATGATTCAGGGCGGAAGCCGTACAAGTCAGGATATTCCTCCTTTTGTGATTGCAGGTAAAGAACCAATCAAATATGCAGGTCTCAACCTTATTGGTCTTCGTCGCCGTGGATTCTCATTGGAAACAATAGAACTTATCAGAAAGGCTTACGACATTCTTTACTCCAAAGGTATCTTAAAGGAAGGTATTGCTGAAATTAAGGCTACTCTTCCTATGATTAAGGAAATAGAATATATCATTGATTTCGTAGAGACTGCACAACGTGGTATAATCCGATAGTTTCTGAATGAAGCAACTTATTATAATTACAGGTCCGACAGGAGTTGGTAAAACGGAACTATGTCTTCAGATTGCAGAGCACTATGGTATAGATATCATCAATGCCGACTCCCGTCAGATTTATTCTGAAATACCTATAGGCACTGCCGCACCTTCTTACGAACAAATGAAGAGGGTGCGGCATTACTTTGTTGGAAATCATCATGTTGGGGACTATTATTCTGCATCTTTATATGAGCAGGAAGTGCTTCAACTAATAGAAAAATCGGATAAAACGCTTCATCTGCTTACTGGTGGCTCAATGATGTATGTTGACGCTGTCTGCAATGGTATTGACGATATTCCTACTGTAAGAGATGATATTCGTGAGATGATGAAGCGTAAATACGCTGAAGAAGGACTTGAATCTCTTCTTGATGATTTGCAAAGACTCGACCCTGAGCATTATGAGATTGTGGATAAAAAGAATCCGCGACGTATTATTCATGCCCTTGAAATTTGTTATCAGACAGGTAATACGTATTCTTCATATAGAGTAGGGGAGAAAAAGAAACGATCATTTGGTATAATCAAAATAGGTCTAAATCGTGATAGAGATGAGCTATATGAGCGTATCAATGCTCGTGTTATAGAAATGATGCATCAGGGTCTTGAGGAAGAAGCCAAGAGACTGCTGCTTTTTAGAACTGAAAATTCTCTGAATACAGTAGGTTATAAGGAAATGTTTCAATATTTTGATGGTCTAATTCCATACGAAGAGGCAGTGCGGCAGATACAAAGTAACACGCGTCGCTATGCGAGAAAACAGCTTACATGGTATAAGCGCGATACAGAAATGGTATGGTTTCATCCCGAAAATATTAAAGAAATCATAAAATATATAGACTCGCGATTGTAGATTACGCGCTTTTTATTAACTTTGCACTTTCAAAAACAATAAGAAGTAAAAGTTACATTCTATATTAAGATAGAAATACTATTATTGAGTAATATGAAAAAAATCAAGACATTATTCCATTACTTATCAGTAAAATGCTCAGCTTTTTGGGCATGGTATAAGGCTCTATATGTTGGCCGTAAATGGTATGTCAAGACTACAGCTGTCATTGGCACGTTGATTGTATCCTTCTTCCTTTACCTTGGTGCTGTAGATATCAATCTATTTTGGCTCTTTGGTAAATCTCCTGGATGGGTTGATATTAGTGAGCATAAGACGAATGAGGCAAGCGAACTTTATTCTGCAGATGGCGTGTTGCTCGGAAAATACTTTAACCAGAATCGTACACCGGTGAAATATGAAGAGGTTAATCCGATGTTCTGGCGTGCCCTTATTGATACTGAGGATGAAAGATTCTATGATCATTGGGGTATAGACCCGCTTGGCGTGCTTGGCGCTGCAAAGGATGCTGCCACAGGTCGTGGCGGTCGTGGCGCTTCTACTATAACTCAGCAGTTGGCTAAGAATATGTTCCGAGTGCGTACAAAGTATAGTACAGGACTTATGGGTAAGATTCCTGGTGTCAAATTGTTGATAATGAAGACAAAGGAATGGATTACTGCAGTAAAGTTCGAACTTTATTTCTCTTATACGCAAGGACGAGATAAGGGAAAGAAGGAGATATTGACACAGTATGCCAACACAGTGGACTTCGGTCACAATGCTTATGGTATCAAGACTGCAGCTCAGACTTATTTCAACACCACACCAGATAAGTTGACGACTGACCAGTGTGCCATCCTCGTTGGTATGCTGAAAGCTACAACATATTATAATCCAATCTCTCATCCTGAGAACTGCATCCAGCGTCGTAATGTTGTATTGGACAATATGCGTACCCACGGAGACTTGTCACAGGAGGATTTTGACACACTTAAGCAGGAAGACATTGATGTATCAGAATTTAAAGTGGAGGAGAATTATGATGGTCAAGCTAAATATTTCCGTGAGGCAGTGGCTAAATATCTTTCATCATGGTGTGAGGAAACTGGCTATGATCTCTATACTTCTGGATTGAAAATCTATACCACTCTTGATTCCAGAATGCAGAAATATGCAGAGCAGGCTGCTGTCAAACAGATGCGTCAAGTGCAAAGAAATTTCCGAAACCATTGGGGAAATGAGAATCCATGGCAGGATGAGAAGCATCAGGAGATAGCTGGTTTTATCGAGGATATTGCTAAGAAGCAGAGCGTTTACAAGCAATTGCAGTCTAAGTACCCTGATCAGCCAGACTCCATAACATATTATTTGAACAAGCCTCATAAGGTAAAGCTCTTCGATTACGAAAAGGGAGAGATTGAGATGGAAATGTCCACCATGGACTCTATTCGCTATATGGTGCGATTCATGCACTGTGCCTTCGTAGCTATGGAGCCTCAGACCGCTCATGTGAAGGCGTGGGTAGGTGACATCGATTTCAATCATTGGAAATATGATAAGGTGACTGCTCAGCGTCAGCCTGGATCTACATTCAAACTCTTCGTATATACCGAAGCTATGGAGCAAGGTCTTACTCCATGTGACAAGCGAAGAGATGAGTATTTCTCAATGAAGGTATGGGATGCCACTAAGAAGCAAGAGGTGACATGGGCACCTACAAATGCCAACGGAACGTTCAGTAATGACTCTATGCCACTCCGTGCAGCATTCGCTCGTAGTATTAACTCTGTCGCTGTGCGCCTTGGACAGGAGATGGGCATAAAGAATATTATTGAGACTGCTCATGTTATGGGTATCAAGAGCCCACTTGACGAAGCACCAGCACTTGCGCTTGGATCCAGTGATGTGAACCTTCTTGAGATGGCAAATGCTTATAGTACTGTAGCAAATGACGGTAAAGCGCATCCAGAAGCTATTCTTGTAACAAAGATTCTTGATAGAGAAGGCAATGAGATTTATGTAGCTCCTACCGAACAGAAGCAAGCTATCAGTCTCAAAGCAGCTTACTTTATGCAGAAGTTGTTGCAGGCAGGAATGCGTGATGCTGGAGGTACATCTCAGAGTCTGTGGGGATATGTCGGTGAATTCCGCGATACAGAGTTCGGAGGAAAGACCGGAACCACAAACAATCATTCCGATGCATGGTTCATGGGTGTAAGTCCACATCTTGTTGTAGGAGCATGGGTAGGAGGAGAATATCGATGTATCCACTTCCGTACAGGAGCTTTAGGACAAGGTTCACGTACGGCTTTGCCTATTTGCGGATATTTCTTGCAGTCAGTATTGGCAGACCCCGCATTTGCAAAATATCGCGGTAAGTTCAAGAAACCAAACGGAATAGATGTAGATATGTCAATGTATGAGTGTCAATATACGAGTGCACGCCGTGATACTGCTGCCGTGGACTCCGTGAAAACGGTTGATGCATTGATATTGGTGGATGAAAATGGAAATCCTATACATCACAAAACATCTCCGGCTTCAGTTTTAGATGAGAAGAAAGAAGAAGGTGAAGATGTGACTTTGGATAATTTATAGTTTTTCTTTGTCAAGTGCCTGTTGATTACTTTTGAGATTAATCAATAGGCACTTGGCTATATTATCAAATTTATTGCAAAACGGACATGCAATTATAAGCTTTGGCAATTGAAACACTATCTAATAATGTCAAAACAGGTTTAATTGGTGTGTTTTATTCGAACCAAAGAAATCTAATAATTCCGTTAGTTTATCAAAACAGCACTAAACTCTTGACTGATATTTACAAAACAAAGACAAATCATAAATGATACAGAACGGAAAGGGTAAGCATTCTTCCCCAAAAACTAAAGATTCAAAACGTAAGAGAGCAAAGGTCGTGACACCTAAGCTGAATAATATCTATAAGCCATCCGGAATGTCATTGACTGAATGGCAGGTATCATTACGCCAGCAGCAAGCTACAAAGGAGACATTCGCCATAAAAATGGTGGATGAGAAATATGGTTGCGGTGAATTTAGCGTAAGGAACGCTATGACGGGGAATGATTATAAGGTTGTATATAGAGGTAAGGACAGCATCTGGAATTATTGTTCATGCTTTGATTTCAAAACTTCACAACTTGGCACCTGTAAGCATATAGAGGCTGTGAAACTATGGGTGAAGAAGAAAAGAAAGAAGGTACAATGTCCAGAACCAGATTATTCTTCTGTTTATATTGATTACAAGGGACCTCGGACAGTGAAATTGCGTATTGGAAATAACGGTCGAGAAGAGTTTAAACGTCTTGCAAATAATTTCTTTGATGAGACTGGTAAGATTCTTCCTGATGCTTATGCAAAATTTGAGGTTTTTATCCAAGCAGCGAAGACCATTGATTCTGAATTCCGTTGCTATGGTGATGCATTGGACTTTATTATAGATGAGCGAGATAAGGAAAAACGTAGTTTGCTAATTGGTCGAAAATATCCGGACAAGACTCTTGATGACTTGCTTACCGTACGTCTTTATCCGTACCAAAAGGAGGGAATACGTTTTGCTGTAAAGGCAGGTAAAGCAATTATTGCTGATGAGATGGGATTGGGAAAAACGATACAGGCTATCGCTTCTGCAGAAATATTTCTTAGAGAGGGCATGGCAGAGAGTGTACTTATCGTGTGTCCTACATCACTGAAATATCAGTGGAAAAAGGAAATTGAAAGGTTTACTGGAGGAGAGAGGGTAGAGGATGAAGAATATATAGAAGATGGTCGTTTATGCCCGAAGGTTGTTGTGGTGGAGGGCAATCCTGTCAAACGTTCTGCGTTGTATAAGTGTCGTGCTCCTTATAAGATAGTTTCATATCATGCCATGTGCAATGATATAAAACAGTATGGGAAACTTGTTGCTGATATATTGATAATGGACGAAATCCAACGTCTGAAGAATTGGGACACTCTTATCTCACGAGCTGCGCGAAAGATAGAGTCTCGGTATTCGGTGTTGTTGTCCGGCACACCAATGGAGAATAAGTTGGAGGAATTGTATGCAAATATGGAGTTGGTGGATCAGTTTTGTCTCGGACCGTATTACAAATTTCGTGATGAACATATTCTGTTAGACCCAGATACAGGCGCTATTGTAGGTTACAAAAATCTAAATTCAGTTGGAGAGGCTATACGCCACCGCTTGCTGAGAAGAACAAAGAAGGGAGTGCAACTGCAACTGCCAAAACGGCACGACCAATATATTCTTGTTCCTATGACATCAAATCAGGCAAGTATGCATGCAGAGTTCAAGTGGGACCTCTCTATCATTCTGAAGAGGTATAATAAGTACCATTATATCTCTGAACAAGATAGAAAGAAAATATTTCTATTGCTTGCGCAGATGCGTATGGTGGCAGATAGTACCTTTATTCTTGACCAGAATCTGAATAATCGTCATGATGTAAAGATTGCAGAAGCATTGAATCTTCTTGAAAATGTATTCGAAAGCGGTGACGAGAAAGTTGTTGTATTTAGTGAATGGGAGCGTATGACGCGTCTCATAGCTATGGAATTGGATAAGCGTGGCATACGTTATGAGTATCTTAATGGTAAGGTTCCGTCCAAGATGCGAGGACAGTTGGTCGAGAATTTTACAACACTTCCAGAGAGTCGTGTGTTCATTTCGACAGATGCGGGTTCCACAGGACTCAATCTCCAGGTGGCAAGTACCATAATCAATCTTGACTTGCCATGGAACCCTGCGGTATTGGAGCAGCGCATAGCGCGTATATTCCGTATAGGACAGGAGAAGCCTGTGCAGATTATCAACCTTGTGTCTAAAGATTCAATAGAAGAGGGTATGATTGGCAAACTGCGATTCAAGAAAGATATGTTTGAAGGAGTACTTGATGGTGGAGCTGATACTGTATTTGTTGATGAGAATAAGTTCAAAAAACTTATGGACGATATTTCGGAGGTGATGACCGAGACGCCAGAAATACCAGAAGTGGAGTATGTAGATGAGGAAGTGAGTCTATCCTCGGATGAAGGCCCAGTTCATGCCGAAACAGCTTCTACTACAACAAGTTCTACACAGAAGTCCCCTGTAACGAGTCTTATATCAGACGAGGTTGTGCATAAACCACATTCATCTTCTGTCTCTTGTGAACCGAAGCAACTTATTAGTCAGGGAGTATCCTTCTTTAGTGGTCTTGCAGAGATATTGAAGTCTCCTGAGGCTACTCAACAGCTTATCGACAATATCGTTGATGTAGATGAAGAAACTGGTGAGGCAAATATCAAGATTCCTGTGGCAAGTAAGGAGACTGTGATGCAGATGTTCTCGCTCTTCAGTAAACTTATGGGGCAGTAAGATATTCCTAAAGCCTATAGTTAAAGGGTGGTTCTTATAAATTAGCTTTGTTATATTTCGAGGCTATTTTCGAGGTCAAAGTGTAAGTGAACGAAGTAGTTATGCGGTGTATGACGACAGAACGAACTTGCGCTTTGAGCCGAAAAGAGTCCGAAAGATAATAAAATGTCATTATTCTAATTAAGTTCTATCTGACGGTGGTAATTTATAGAACTACCATAAAGAAAAAAGCCTCTCTAAACAGAGAGGCTTACCATAGAAATTGGAGCCGATAACGAGACTCGAACTCGTGACCCACGCATTACGAATGCGTTGCTCTACCAACTGAGCCATATCGGCTTGATTTGGAGAAAACATGATGTTTTCGTAAAACCGTTTGCAAAGTTACAAAATTATTTTCAATTCTCTGCATAAAAAGTCATAAAAAGTGAGTGAAGAACTCTTTTTTTTGTTGTTCATTATAATATATGGCTTGGCAGAAAGAAATATGAATGAACAGAAATAAGGTGGTCAGAATTATTAAGAAGAGTAATTCTGACCACCTTTTTGAGTGTCTTATAGCACATTGTTATTATTTATCATATTCCAAGACACCAGAACGTTCCTTATTATCTAATTCCACATCTTGGAAATTGTGTTTCTTTCCATACGAAATGCGATAACTACAACCTAAAGTAAACATATTCGTAGAAATACGTGGGCTATATTGGTGTGAATTCTTATAATACCTATCCCTATTGTAGTCTATAGTCGTTTTATTATTCATAAAAGGATTCTTTGCATTTATCGTAAAGTGCCAATTCCTATAATTATATCCCAGTGCTATTTTTAATGACATCGGATTTTTAATTCTCGTTCCCATAGAAAGGACAGAAGTCGGAGAATACAACTCAACTTTAGCATTTGCATTCTTACATATATACGTAAAAATAGTTCCAAACATCACTTGACTATTAGTAAGCGAAGGGAATATTCTCTCAATACTATAAGTGTACTCAACTGTCCCTAACCAGCTCAATCTTTTTGGTATCAGATTATACTGAATGGCACCATTCATAAGAAGTCGCTCATAAAGTCCCCCATTTTCATACCGATGAACAAACAAATCCCTTTCTTGATCATAATACACATTTTCAAACAAGAGCTTACTTGTATTTTCATATTGCACAAACAGCTCTATCATACCCCATTTATGAAGACTATTGTATGTTATATTCGACCGGAAAGTACTACTCGTCTTAATATCTGTATTACCTTTCAAAACTTGGTATTTATCCAAAGTCTGCTCCGAGTCATTATAATATTTTATCTGTGGGTCATACACACCGCCTCCTATGTTACCACTTAACGTCTTACGAGAAGCCAAATTCGCTTGCCAAAACATAGATGGCACCAAATAAAATTTAGTATAAGACGGATTTTTCCCATCATCTATCGTCATTATTCTTTCCGACAACTGGGGAGTTATCTTTAGTTTATGAGATACCAGTTGTATATTATCTCCAATGGTAATGATAGCTTGGTCATAATTCAATTTATTCGTAGACAGTTTGCCGTTTTCATTATAAATACTCTTCGTTTGATCGTAGGAGTAATTGACATCCACAAATGCTAATTGCTTACCTATAAGTAATCCATAAAGCACGCTTGGACTAACATGATAAAACTTTTCATTTGTAACCGCGTTTATATTAGTTAACGAGTTATACTTTCTTGTCAAATCCGTCTCACTATAACTACCGTTTAACTTAACCTTGAAAATTGACTGTTTTGTTTTTCGTTGATAATACAACTGCAACGCATAAGAAGAATAATCTTTATGCTTTACATCTGTTGAAGTTCTATCAACTCCATCAAAAATTTCTTGAATGTTTTTTTGATACCACTCATGATTCTTACTAAGATACCCAGCTATTTGAAACATATCTTTTTTCCATTGCTTCAAGTAAGAAAGCTTACTTGTCAAAGCATTATTATGCTTAGGCAATGCTAGTATTTTATCTTTCTTCAATACTGTACGATCATTAAGTTGCATTCCCACCAAGGAGTTGTCGCCCTCCTTTGGCTTAAAATGGAAATAGTTATCGGAAAAATGCACATTAAATTCTTGTCCCTTTCGGTAGTGCTTCCAATCCAACAGATCATTACCTTTCAGTAGATTCAAGTTTTGATTCCCGTTTAAATATAATTGTCCACCATGATTTCTATCTTTCATGATAAAATCTATTACAGAGCTAGCCGTTGGATGGGCTGGCGAGAAATCTTTATAATAATCAATTCGTTTAATGTCCTGAGGATTTAGAGTTGCGATTTCGTCTGATTTCACCTCACGACCATTAATGCATATCAAGGTTCCATTTCCTCTAGTTGACACGGTCTTATCTACAACATCAACATATAATCCAGGAATGGACATTAGTGACAGCATACTATACCCATCATGGGCATTTCGTTTTTGCAATGAAGTAGGAAGAATCACCATCTTATCGTCTTTTAAGAAAACATTATCAGCATCTACAGTAACCTCATTGAGCATGTTTTCCGATGGTCTTAGTTTGATTTGAACGCTTTTGCTATCTACATTTCTTATGATTAGGCTTTCCGTTTCATACCCCATGCAAGACACTTTTAGCCAAATTGGCACATCCATATCCAAATTAAATTTTCCTTGATTATCAGCAGACAAGATTTTATTAGGAATCGTATCTTTTAGACTTTTAAAAACTATCACATTAGCAAATGGTATTGGATTTCCTTGAGTATTCAATACCACACAATGAATTCTATTTTCATTCATTGCATCAGCTTTTATCCACCCTATAGATAATAGTAATACTATTAGCAAAGCAGTTTGTTTCATCTTATATTTGACCATTAATTGAGTCCCACTTTAAAAAGTTACGTAATGTTTAAAAAATAACTTCCGCAATTTCCATATTGCGTTCTTTAGTCGATGT
>SAMEA104315429__coassemble_374_pt1 | contig 41888 bp, 25 predicted proteins | sample SAMEA104315429__metabat2_high_PE_009 | metagenome-assembled genome bin SAMEA104315429 (sample SAMEA104315429) | gut metagenome | biome: Monkey gut; feature: monkey-associated habitat; material: faeces | place: China | collected 2013
TCATGCTCCTTCATATATTCACGAGGAGACATTCCATATATCTTCTTGAACATGGTGGAGAAGCTGGTGGCAGAATTGAATCCGCAGCGATACATTATCTCCGTGATGCTCTGTCCCTTGTGACTGAGCATACGCGCAGCCTGCTTCATGCGCAGATTACGGATGAAGTCATGCGGTGTCTGATTAGTCAATTCCTTCATCTTGCGGTGGAGATGCACACGACTGATACCCACTTCTGAGCAGATAAGGTCGATATTAAGGTCGGAATTGCCAAGGTTGGCATTGATGACAGCCATTATTCTGGCGAGAAGTTTATCATCGGCGCTCTCCAATTCCACGTTGTCGAGGTCGGTCTTGACATCCTCCTTGCCAGCAAACTTATTCTGCATCACGCGTCGCGAACCTATAAGATTAGCGATGTTGCGTCGCAGGATGTCCATATTAAATGGTTTGGTGAGATAGAGATCAGCACCAGTCTCAAGTCCTTCGAGCATATCCTCATCGCGCGTCTTGGCAGTAAGGAGTATGACAGGGATATAGTTGGTGTTGATATTCTGCTTGATTTTCGAGCATAGAGTATTGCCATCCATCTCCGGCATCATCACATCGCTGACCACAATCTGCGGACGCTCACGGATAATGGCAGGGAGAGCCACCTTACCATTCTCGTATGCCAGCACGCGATAGGTGGACGACAGTTCATTAAGGAGATACTCGCGTATGTCATCATCATCTTCCACTATGAGGACAGTGTGGCGCTTTGTAGTGCCGGACTTGACGAGTTCAGCCATTTCTTCCTCAGTTTCCTCCGCAGCAGCAACTTCTTCAAGGGGCTCTTTTTCCACGGTTTTATCGCTTTTATCCTCGATGAAATGGGCTATTTCCGCATCTTGCAGATGGTCCTTGCCAAGTGGCAGGGTAACGGTAAACTGCACTCCGCCCTCGACATTCTCCACCTCTATATTGCCATGATGCAGAAAGACGAAGGAACGTGCAAGGTCCAGACCTATGCCGGTGCCCACCTTACTCTGGTTTATCGACGTAGCGACCTGATGGAAGCGCTCGAAGATGCTCTTCATGGCATCTTCCGGGATGTGGTCGCCAGTATTGAAGACGTGCAACTGGCAGCAGTTGAGGTCGGGCATCTTATTCAGGCAGACACGAATGCAACCGTTGGCGTATGTATATTTCATAGCGTTCGACATAAGATTCATCACCACTTTATCGAAATGCCCACGGTCAATCCATACCGGAAGCTCGCCGTCAGGATGCTCAAACTCCAATTTTATACTCTTGCTCTGGGCCTGCGGACGGAAGAGATCGAGCACATCGCTGACAAATTCCACCATATCCGTCTCCTGCATCTGCATCTGCATCTGTCCCTTGTCGATTTTTCTAAGGTCGAGTATCTGATTGACCAGATGGAGGATGCGGTCGGCATTGCGCTTCATTATCTCGTAAGTGGACTGCCTGTGAGAGTCATGATCCTCACGAATAAGCTGCAAGAGCGGCGAGATGATGAGCGACATAGGGGTACGTATCTCGTGAGAGATATTGATGAAGAAACGCAATTTCTGCTCATTGAGTTCCTCCTTATGGATATGATTCTGCAGACGAAGGCGCTCATCATTGCGCACACGCAGCAATCGCAGATACCATAGAACAAATCCTATCAGGACAAGGAGATAGAATATGCGTGCCAAAGGCGTGAAATACCACGGATTATGCACCACGACAGTAAACTCCTTGACCGGCGACTGCACGCCATTATCGACGGCTATTACGCGGAAATGGTAGTCGCCAGGCGAGAGACGGTAGAGCGAGATGGTGTTTTCACCAGAAGGAAGCTTCACCCAGTCATCACCATTGATGCTGTATTTATAGCTCAGTCGCTCAGTGCCGGAATAGGTAAGAGTGGAGAAATGAATGGAGATGGAATTGTCGGCATGACAGAAGTCAAACCTATCAGCATTGGAGACAGCCTCGCTGCATATCTCAAACATTCCCGATTTGGCAAACGAAGTGACACGCTCACCACTCACATTGATACTGGAGATAACGACAGAGAGATGCTCATTGCCGATCTTCACCTTGGAAGGATTGAAGTAAGAGACGCCGGATGTGCCTCCAAAGAACATCATATTAGCCTTCTTGTCGAAGAAAGAAATGCCTGGACCATACTCATTTCCCTGCAAGCCATCAGAGCCATAGAAGCATTCCACCTTCTTGGTGTCGGGACGGAAACGGGCAAGACCATCGTTAGTACTTATCCAGAGATTTCCCTGATTGTCCTTTTCTATGGCGCAGACGCGCTTGTCGGGCAGTCCGTCGGCTGTGGTATAGACGGTCAGTTTCTTCGTCTTGATGTCAAAGCAGTGGAGTCCCTGCGATGTTCCTATCCAAATATGCCCCATTCCATCGTCCAAAATAGAATAGATATTCTGATTGTCAAGGATAGATTTACCACCCAATACTGCATTCCATTTATGCGTCCTTACATCGTAGCTTGCAAGTCCGGATGACGTGCCCACATAGAGAGTGGACTCGTCTGGGCTGAGTGCCATCTGGACAATGAAGTCATTAGGGATACTATTTGGAGTTCCGTTTGCACGAAATTCCTGCAGTTTGTCATTGAAAGGATTATAGCATTTGAGTCCGTCGCCAAGCGTTCCGAGCCAGAGATTTCCCTTCTTATCATGACGTATGTCGAATATGCTCTGCGCTTTGCCATAACTGAAAGAGGCACGATGATACTGTCCCGTCGCTGTATCCAGCCATCCGAAGCCTTCAGTGTAAGAACCTATCCACAGACGGCCGTCAATATTTTCCTCGATATCCACGATAGCAGAAGGCACAGTGCCCCCATCGCTGGCTGGGAGGAAATGAGCTTTACGCTGATAGTTGGCATCCAGAGCATAGATACCATCCTGATCGGAAGCCACCCACAGTGTGCCGTCTGTTTGACGATGGACAGTGAGGACACAGGTTTCACCGATGGAATTGCCGTTTTCCTGTTGTTCTCCGAGGCAATTGAAGATGTAGGAATGCGGCGGCTGTAGGAAAACGCCCTTCGAGTAGAGTCCCAACCAGAGATTATGTGTCTTGTCCTGGAAGATGGATGACACCTTCGTCTTGGCGATATTCACCTCATGACTCGTCACCTTCGTAGGTCGTGAGTAGCCAGTCACCGGATTATAGACATAGAGTCCTGAGCCATTCGTGCCGAGATAGAGATTATTGTCAGGACTAACGAGCATGGAGATGATGCGGAAAGATGAAGAAGCCGGGCAGAGAGTGAAGCCTTTGCGATGCGAATCCATGCGATAGATGCCGCCATTGCTCGCTCCGACATATATATTGTCAGCCTTGTCACGACACATGGACGCGAAACTGAAATTGTCTGCAATATGATATTCCTTCAATAACTTCAAACCATCAAAATTCTTCGATTTCATCGGGGAAAACGAAGCAATACCCTTTTTCTCGGAGACACACCAGAGAATGCCTTTCTTATCAAACAACAACTGCGTGACAAACTGTCCAGCACCAGCTCCAGGATGGATGTTCTGCACCTTATCCACGTCCGTTATCTTCCAGATGCCACGACCCGATGTGGAGAACACTATAGTGCCGTCAGGAGATTCACAAAAGGCATTGACATAGAAAGGAATGATATTACCCGTACCAACTTCGCTGAGCTGGCGGAATTTACCCTTCACCTTGACGTATATGCCATTGCTTGTGGCTACGTAAAGATAATTGTTTCGGTCCTCAATGACGCAGGTAATGTTGTCGCCCATCAGTCCATCCTGCGGACCAAATCGCAGGAATGTATATCCGTCATATCTATTGAGTCCGTCCTCTGTCGATACCCACACAAAGCCCATTTTGTCCTGATAGACCTGATTGACATAGCTGCTGCTCAGATTCTGACTCACATTATAGAGAGTACCGAACTGCGCAAAGAGCGATGCAGGCATGAGAAATGCCAGCACCAAGATGAGAGGAAACTTTATATTTCTACTATTTCGATTCATAGTTGCGTTGGTTAGTTGCTTTTTTTATATTGGTTGCAAAGTTAGAGTTTTTTTTTCATTTGTACCATTAAAAGCTAAAAAAACTTTCGTAAAAATAACATAGACTAAAAAAAATGGTATATTTTCGGGCATTTCACCATCACTTTTGGCATTTTTGTTACAAAAGAAAAAGTAAGGGAAACTATTTATAAATAATTATTTAATAAATATTAGTAATTTTGCACCCGCATTCCGTACATCAGAATGCAGCACAATAACGATACTACCCGAATAGATACAGAACCTGACTAAACCAGTATAAAGACTATAACTGAAAATAAAAAATATAAAATACAAAAACCAAAAACTGACCAAATGAAAAAAAGCAAAGACTTACTCAGGACGAAATGGCGCAGTCTATCTGCCGTCATTGCGTTGTCGGCTTGCCTCTTCAGCTTCACGGCATGCGACAAGTATGATTTGGATGAGACTACCCCTGAAGGATGGGGAGCCAGCATCTACAGCTATCTGGCAGAAGATGGTCACTACAAGAACACGGTGCGACTGATTGAAGACCTGAATCTCAAGGAGGTTCTGGCTAAGACCGGCTCGAAGACCATGTTTGTAGCAGACGACGATGCCTTTGAAAGATTCTACTCCAACAACAGCTGGGGCGTGAGAAATTACGATCAACTGAGCCTCGCACAGAAGAAAATGCTTCTGCTCGGCGCTATGATCAACAACAGTTACCAGATCAACAGCCTCTCAAGCATCGAGGGACCGGTGAAAGGACAGTGTATGCGCAGACTTAGTTCGCAGACCATCTATGACACCGTGTCCGTGGTAAAGGTGAAGGACCTCCCTAACATGACACCGGAAGCCAGAACACATAACACCACTTGGGCTAAGTTTGACGGCAGAGACAACATCGTGCTGATGCGCGACATGACCATCACTCCGATGATACATTTTATCGAAGAACAGATGGCTGACAACAAAATCACCAACGACGACTATAATTTTCTCTATAATTACACTACCGAGCGCCAAGCCGGCGACGCAAGTGTCAACGGAAAGAAGATAGTGCAGCAGAACATCAAATGCAGCAACGGATTTATACATAAGGTGGAGGACGTCGTGCTGCCACTGCAGAATATGGCAGAACTTATCGCCAGCAAGCCTAACGTAAGCCTGTATAACAAACTGCTCGAACGCTTCTGCGCTCCTTTCTATGTAGGCGATGCCGCCGTGAAACAGTATAACTACCTCTTCAATCAGAGCGTCGATTCCATCTATCAGAAGCGCTTCTTCTCCGAGAAATCTCAGGACGGACAAGCTCTCATGACAGATGATGACAACATCGTGGCTAAGTCTTACCTCAAATTTGACCCGGAATGGAACCAATACTACAGTGGTCTCGCCATCCCATCTGCCAATGCCGCTCTCGAAAAGAATATGGCAGTGATGATGGTACCGAGCAATGCCGCTCTCGAAAACTATTGGAACAACGAGGCTGGTAGAGTGCTCAAGGATCAGTATGGCTCATGGGACAAGGTACCTAATGACGTAATCGTGGAACTCATCAACAACAATATGCTCTCATCCTTCGTGGAAAGCGTGCCAAGCAAGTTTGGCAGCATCCTCAATGATGCTAACGACCCTATGGGAGTAGATAAGGCAGACATCGACAGCGTATGGCTCGGTTGCAACGGTGCAGTATATCTTACCAACAAGGTATATTCGCCTACATCATTCGTCAGCGTGCTTTATCCTGCCATTGTCAATGAGACCATGAAGGTGATGCGGTGGGCTGTGGAGAAGAATCAGTACAATGTATATCTCAACTCACTGAATTCACGCTTCAGTTTCTTCATTCCTCTCAACAAGGCAATGCTGGATTACATCGACCCAGCTTCGTATGGCAAGACAAAGACTCAGCTCTACCGTTTCCATTACGATGCCACCAAGACCATACCGGTATGGGCAAGCGTATATGAATACGACATGGACACAAGGGAAATCGGCGACAGCATACGCGAAGAGCGCGATGAATGGGCCCTCAAGAGCAAGCTGAGAGACATCCTTGACAATCATATCGTCATCGGTAACGTGGAGGACGGCAACAGATTCTACAAGACCAAGGCTGGCACAGAGATAGAGGTGGCTAACGTATCACAGGGCGCCAACGGCATGACTGTGGCAGGAAGTCTCCAGCTGGACGGCACTTACTCAGGTCCACTTCACGTCAGTTACATCTATGACCAGACCGCAATGGGCAACGGTAAATGCTATATTCTCGACAAAGAGCCTATCATGACCACACGAAAGAGCGTATTTGACGTGCTCAGCGAGCATGAAGAATTCGCTGAAATGAGAAAACTCATTGAGGGAAGTTCGCTCCTCGAGACCATACACGATGAGAAACATGCCTGCACAAGCACTAACCTCAATTGCTTCAACACATACCACTACACCATCTATGTGCCTACCAATGAGACCATTCTCAAACTTCAGGAGGAAGGAAAACTGCCTACATGGGAGCAAGTGGATAATTGGGAAGAAGGCTCTCCGGAACGTCAGAGAGACTCACTCGCCATCGAAAACTTCATCAAATGCCACATACAGGACAATGCTCTCTTCATCGGAGCACAGCCACAGGAAGAAGATGGATATGAGACAGCTTACATCGGTGAGTCAGGAAAGTTTGACCGTGTATTCACTACCCTCACAAAGGACGACATAATAATCAAGAAGACACAGACCGACACCAAGCCTTGCAAGGTGATAAAGAAGGCCGGACTCTACAACATCATGGCACGAGAGTATCAGCTCGAAGGCACTGACAAGAATACAGCCACAAGCGTCTATACCACGTCTTCTGCTGTCATACATCTCATTGACGGCTCGCTGATGAAATAAAAGGCGACCTATCCAACACTTTTTCCAATAATATATATAATGTATATGAAAAGTATTATTTCCAAATATAATCTGAGAAGACTCCTCGTCATCCTCATTATGGCAATGCCTATATGGGAATCTGACTGCTGGACGCTCCGCGCTCAGAATGAAGGATTCATCGTGTCGGGCACCGTCTCTGACGCTATGGGACCAGTAATGATGGCTAACGTCATCGAGATAGACGGAGCAAACCGTATCATCAGTTCTGGACAGACGGACATGAACGGTAACTTCTCATTCAAAATCAAGGACCCTAAGAATAAGCTCAAGATTAGCTTCGTAGGCTGCAAGACTAAGATTCTCCCTATTAAGAGAGAGGTCTATAACATCATGCTCGAAGACCAGACCACTCTGAAGGAAGTAACAGTGGTCAGCAAGCGACGTGCAGGCGGCTCTGGACTTGCCATTCCAAAGGACCAGATGTCCACAGCCAACCAGTCCATCGATATGAAAGAATTTGAAGGACTTGCCATTACATCCGTCGATGAAGCCCTCCAGGGACGTATTGCCGGACTTGATATCGTGGCAAACTCCGGTAACCTCGGCTCCGGAACATCAATGCGACTCCGCGGTGTCAGCTCAATCAATTCCAGCAGTGAGCCTCTCATCGTGGTAGATGGCAACGTATGGCAGAATGATCAGGGCGCTAATTCCATCGACTTAAGCAACGCTAACGATGAGAAATTCGCTGAACTCCTCAACGTTAACCCTGAAGACATCGAGAGCATCAGCGTGCTTAAGGATGCCGCTGCCACTGCTATCTGGGGCTCACAGGGCGCAAACGGCGTAATCGAAATCAAGACAAAGCGCGGTACACGCGGCAAGACTCGCGTCACATACAGCTATCGTCTCACTGGAACATGGCAGCCTGAAGGCTATAAACTCCTCACTGGCGATGAATACACCATGCTCATGAAGGAGGCTTACTTTAATCCTAAGTTGAACAATGACGCAAGCAACATCATCGAGTTCAACTATGACCAGAGCAATCCTAACGGTTGGAACAACTACAACAAGAACACCGACTGGGCTAAAGAGGTAAAACAGACCGGATGGAGACAAAACCATTACATCTCGCTCACTGGCGGTGGTGAGAAGGCTCACTTCCGTATCGGTGCGGGATATGACCATGAGACCGGCTCTATCATCAAGCAGCAGCTCGACCGTCTCACCTCCCGCGTAGCCCTCGACTACTTTGTCAGCGACAGAATAAAAATCGTGACAAACCTCGCTTTCACTTACACCAAGAATCAGAAGAACTATGCTGACCTGCTCGGCATAGCATATAGGCGTATGCCTAACCTCCCGGTGTATGAACATGACATGAATGACCAATCCACAGGCTACTATTACAACATCCCAAAGACTATATCACCGGAACTACAGGACCAAGTCTCACAGATGAATCCAGTAGCTGTGGCAAACCTCGCAAAGAGCACTGACACAAATTACAAGATCACCCCTGAGTTCCAACTCGTCTATAATCTTCTCGGAACTTCTGAAGGCAAGACGCAATTGAAATACGAAGGCAGGATAGTATTCGACATTGCAAACAGTTATTCCGACTCTTTCCTTCCAAGCACACTCAATGTCAACGACTGGCAGAATGAGAACAACAACAAGACTACTGCGTATTCATACAAGAGTCTCGGCATTTCTACCACTCATACCTTGACTTTCATACCGCATTTCAAGAATGAAGACCACTCTATGATGATGATGCTTCGCGGACAATTAAACGATGGCAGCTCCAATAACCAGACTACCACCAAGTATCGTCAGCCTAATGGCATCAACAGCACAGGTACTGCCGGTGTGATAAGCGCTCTCTCAAGCGGTGCAGGTCAATGGCGCAGCCTTTATCTGACTTACTCTTTGCACTATGCTTACAAGAGCCGCTATATGTTCGACTTCTCTATTCGTCGTGACGGAACCACTCAGTTTGGTAAAGACAAGCGCTGGGGTAACTTCCCTGCAATTTCTCTCCGCTGGAACGTAAGCAAGGAACCTTGGTTCCAGAATAACGTGAAGTGGATGTCAATGCTCTCCATCCGTCCAGGTTGGGGTATCGTAGGTAAGCAGCCGGGCGCTGAATACCTCTACTTCTCTTCATACAGCAACGGCAAGGGATACCTCAATTATGGTTCCACAAACCTTGACAACATCCAGCTGAAGAAACTCAAATGGGAGCAGAAGAAGACCTACAACCTCGGTTTCGACTTCGGTTTCTTCGACGAAAAGATCAACGGTAACCTTGAGATATACAAGCAATATACCTCTGACCTGCTGATGTATAACGTAGCGATTCCTACATCTTCCGGTTTCCCGAACCTGTCAAGAGACAACGTAGGCAAGATGGAGAACACCGGATGGGAGTTCAACATCAACAGCAATGGACTCATCAAGTTCGGCAAGCTCGGTCTTGACCTCAACGTAACATTCGCAAACAACAAGAACGTTATCACGGAAATGGACGAGAGCTGTCTCAAGCTCATGAACAAGGACTTCTCCCGCCGCAACGGTGATTACCAGACACGTGTGGAACTCAACAAACCTTTCGGTAGCATATATGGCTTCAAGTACCTCGGCGTTTACCAATATACTGAATACACTGACGATGAAATCAAGGGCGTAAGCGGTCCTAACGCACCGGTAGTACGCGATGAGACCGGCAGAGTAATCAAGGACCAGAAGGGACACACCAAGCCTATGATGTTCTGCTACGGCGCTGGAGCAGAGTATGAGTTCCAGGGTGGTGACGCCATGTATGAGGATGTGAACCATGATGGTAACATCAATGAGCTCGACATCGTATATCTCGGCTCTGCCCTTCCTAAGATAACCGGTGGCTTCGGAATCAAGTTCCACCTCGGACGTTGGTCACTCAACAACCAGTTCAACTTCCGTTATGGCAACAAGGTCATCAATGCCAACCGCATGAACCTTGAGAACATGTATGGCAACGGCAACCAGAGCCGCGCTGTCAACTACCGCTGGCGCGTGGAAGGTGACATCGCTTCCATCCCAAGAGCTTTGCATCAGGCAGGCTATAACTATCTGGCAAGCGACCGATTCGTGGAAGATGGCTCTTTCATCCGTCTCAACTATTCCCAGATCAGCTACTCCTTCCCACAGAAGACCCTGAAGAAACTGGGCTTGACACAGTTGAGCTTCTACATATCAGCCAACAACCTCTTCTGCCTCACCAAGTATTCCGGTGCAGACCCGGAGGTAGGTTACGGCTCTACAGGTCTCTCATTGGACCAGGCACAGACACCACGTTCTAAGTCATTCACTGGTGGTATCACCGTCCAGTTCTAATTGCATTAGTATGGTTACTGGTTTTTGGTTGTAGGTTATTGGTTAGATAGCACTATTCCAACCAATATAACAACAAACCAAAGCCCCGTGTCCACAGCGTCACCGGCGGATAGCAATCCACCAACCAACAACCGACAACCAACAACCAACAACCTTATAAAAAATCAAATATGAACATTTCAATATCAAAACATATCAAGAAGCCAGTCCTTCACGGCGTTCTCTCCGTCATTGCATTAGGCGGAGCAAGCGCAGGACTGCTCTCTTCATGCTCTGATTTCCTTGACATCACACCTCTAAACAAGGTGGTTCTCGAGAATTTCTGGACGCAGAAGAGCGAAGTAAACGCCGTACTCATGGGATGCTATGAGTCCTTAGAGTCAGAAGAGAGCATCATCCGAATGGGAGTATGGGGCGAGATGCGCTCCGAAAACATTCTGCAAGGCGCAAGTATAGGCAATGAATACAACGAGATACTGAATGAAAACATCCTTCCTACCAACTCGCTCACAAAGTGGAACGTGATGTATCAGACCATCAATCGCTGTAATACTGTTTGCCATTACGCCCCTATGGTGCAGAAAAAGGACCCTAACTACACCATCAATGAGCTTAATGCCAACATCGCAGAGGCGGCATTCATCCGTGATCTCTGCTATTTCTACCTTATCCGCACATTCCGCGACGTGCCAATGTCATTCGAACCTACAATCGATGACACCAAGGTGCTACAGATTCCTGCCACTCCTATGAATGCAGCACTCGACTCCTTAATCAAGGATCTCGAAAGCGTCAAGGACTATGCAGTAAAACGTTACGTCGATGACAGCAAGATGTCAAACTCGGAAGCCGCAAGACAAGCTTACGAAAACAGCAGCCGAGTGACACGAGTAGCTATCTACGCTCTCCTCGCCGACCTCAATCTCTGGCGTGGAAACTATGATGAGACCATCAAGTACTGCGACCTCATCATCGACTTCAAGAAGAATCAATACAAGGAGAAGATAGCTAAAATCGGCGACCTCACTGATATGCAGGAGTTTGCTGGCATACCTCTTATCCTCGAAGCCACTGCAGGTTCTGTCACTTGTGGCAATGCCTACAATGAGATATTCGGCACAGGAAACTCTTTCGAGAGCATTTTCGAACTCTATTTCCGCAATAATCAGCAGGTGAAGAATAAGTATGTGAATGATTTCTTCGGCAAAGACCGCCTCGGATCCATCTCTGCTCTCAGCCGTTACTGCAAGGATGCAGCAACTGGCAATAGCGATCTCTTCACCAAGAATGACTGCCGAGTATATGCCACATCTGAGCATTCAAACAGCAGATACGCCATCACAAAATACGTAAACAGCAGCGTCTCCATGGACATCAAAAACGTGACAGACGAGAAGAGCCTCAAGCTCACCACAAGCCGTGGCAATGCTGAGTATGCCAACTGGATTATATATCGTCTCACCGACGTGATGCTGATGAAGGCAGAAGCATGTATTCTCAAGGGAGAGGCTGAATATGAGACTGCATTCACACTCATCAATGCAGTCAATAAGCGTGCCCACAACTACACTACATCGGCTGCCAAGGACACTCTCGTATTCAATGACTACAAGACAAGCCAAGAGAAGATGGAGCAATTATTGCTGGATGAGCGCAACAGAGAGCTCATGTTTGAGGGTAAACGCTGGTACGACCTCGTCAGAATTGCCGTTCGCGACGGAAATAATCAGCGCCTTGTCAGTGAAGCCACCAAGAAATATCAGGATAAAGTCAATGCTCTGAAAATCAAATTGGCTGACCCTAACATCATCTTCTTCCCATATAATAAGGATGAACTCAAGGTTAATCCATTCCTGAAGCAGAACTCTGCTTATGGCAATACTGAGGAATTTGAGCATTAGTTGACGTGGTTGTTGTCTGGTTGTCTGGTGGTTTTGTTGTCTGGTGGTTTTGTTGATAGTCTTATTACAAGCGAACTCAACAAACAACTAAACAACTAAATCACAAAACAACTAAATCACAACAACCCACAACCGAAAACCAAAAACCCAAAACCAAAACACTATGATTCACTTCATTTCAAAATATACAAAGAAGATAACGCTCCGTTCCTTCATGCTTGGCATTGCCGTAGCAAGCATGACAGCGAGTGTTCTCACCGCTTGTGTGGACAATGATTTCAGCGACAAGAACTATTACACTGCCACCAAGCGCACTGCAGCGCAGCTCATCAGCGACTCTCCTGAACGCTACAGCAAGTTCCAGCAGATTCTGGAGCGCGCCAACTACTACAATGTGCTCAGCACTTACGGCACTTTCACCGTCTTTGCACCTACCAATGAGGCGGTAGAGACATATCTCTCGGAGAATGGTTACAAGGATGTCAATGAGATACCTGAAATCAAATGCGATACTATTGCCCGCACACATATCATCAATAAGCAGGCTTGCTTTACCACAGACTACTATGAAGGCGAGCTTCCTATGAATATGGACGACCGCTATCTCGTGCTCTCAAGCGACAGTGACGTAAACAACAACAATGCCCTGCTGCTCTATGTCAACAAGCGTTCAAAGCTTGTCCAGAAGGATGACTCCGTGACCAACGGCGTAGTGCACACCATCGACCGCCTCATCACTCCGAGCAACAGTTTCCTTCCTGACCTCATAGCAGAGGATACCACCACTACCATCTTCGGTCAGGCATTGAAGCTCACCAATATGAGCGACTCCCTGACCAAGTATATGGACCTCGACTATTCCGTAAGTGACGACTCTGCCACGATAGGTGTACCTATTCGTTACGGTAATCAGGACTGGAAAGCCAAGTATCCTGAGAAGAGATTCCATAAGTTTACTGCCCTTGTGGAGCCTGATGCAGTGTTCAAGAAGCACAACATCAACAATATCAACGACCTTATCGCATACGCAAAGAAAGTCTATGACAAGACATTCCCTAAGGATGCAGGTCTCTATGACAATGATTTCACCAACCGCAAGAACCCTCTCAACCGCTTTATCAGTTACCATCTCATCGACGGTCGCATAGGTTATGACGATCTTGCTCCTTCCGGAGAGGTGATGAAGCAGTGTCTTGTCACTGACGTTGCCGACCCTGAAGCATTCTGGCAGACCATGTGTCCAGGCGCAATGATTCGTTTCTGTCGCCCAAGCGAAGGACTTTTCGCCAATCGTAAGGGCCTCGGCAGAAAGTATCAAGCTGGCTGTCAGGGCGTGAAAGTGCTCTCCGCATCCGAGAGTGGCACACATGAGCAGGGCGCATTGAATGGCGTTTTCCATTATCTTGACGACATACTGGTCTATGATGTCAACACCCGTGACAACGTGCTCAACTGCCGTATGCGTATCGACGGCACCACATTGAGCCCTGACTTCTGGAATGCAGGTGCTGTGGGCCATACTGCCGACATCCTCACTGCATTCAAGAATGGATATATCTCCGGCTGGAAGACTTCTCCTGAGACATTCATCGGCGTGCGAAGCGAGTTCCTCTGGATGAGTTCCTACCTTGCCAACGCCATCTGCGTCAAGGGACAGTACGATGTTACCATCACTCTCCCTACCCCACCTCCTGGCACTTACGAGATCCGTCTCGGCTATGTAGCCGGCGCAGAGCGTGGCGTAGTGCAGGTATATCTGAACAATGACCCTTGCGGCATTCCTATCGACCTCCGTGTCTATGCAGGTGATCCTACCATTGGTGTCATCATCGACGCTGCCGATGAGGAGGAAGACCTCGCCAATGACAAGGCTCTCCACAACCGTGGATACATGAGAGGCATGGACTCTTACCGCAAACCTGGCGCTACAAACTTCCGTGTTGACGCATGGGCAGAGCACATGCGCCGCATCCTGACTACCACTCAGGTGAAGGAAGGTCAGAAACTCAAGCTCCGCTTCCGTCAGGTATTGGAAGGAAATGCTGAGTGGTCATTCGACTATATCGAGCTTTGTCCTAAGAGTGTATATGCAAGTCCGGCAGGCGAAGACACCCATTGATGACTTAATAGCCGTGGAACCGGGCGGCGACATGATGCTTCCCGTTTCCACGTCTCTGAGGTTAAAGCCAATGGATTGATACCAACAAGAACAAGTTACCTTACAAACATCAACTATATATGAATAATTTCATTTCAAAATACATCAAGAAGTCCGGCCTCCGCTTCATGCTCCTTGCCCTCCCTCTGGGCATTGCCGGTGCTGGAAGTGTGGCTTCCTGCTCTGACTGGGACGACCATTACGACGGTGCGGACTCTGAGACCAGTAACATTTCTCTCTGGCAGCAGATCTCCAGCAATCCGGAACTCAGCGACTTTGCCGAAGTGCTGACCCAGACCAAGGTGTTCCGCCAGCACAAGAAGTCAAGCATGAGCTATGCTGAAATCCTCAACGGAGGTCAGTCACTCACCGTCATGGCGCCTGTCAACGGCACGTTCAACAAGGATTCCCTCCTCGCTCTCGTGCAGACAGCTAATGGCGATTCCGCCGTAGAAAAGAATTTCGTGAAGAACCATCTCTGCCGTTCCCCACGCTCTACAGGCACAGATACCCTCCGTATGCTCAACTCCAAGCGCGTTGCCATGACCGACAATGACATCCTCGGTGTCAGCTTCAAGGAGAAGAACATCCGATGCAAGAATGGTGTCCTCCACGTTCTGGACCAGCAGATACCTTATAAATATACGGTATATGAGGCTCTCAGCGCCATTCCGCATTTCTCTGAAGCCGGCAATATCATCGCTTCCTACAATGAGGACGAATTCGATGAGAACGCAAGCGTCAGCAGTGGACTGGTCGATGGCATCCCTGTATATATCGACTCTGTGGTAAATGAGCGCAACAAGATTATGGAAGCCGTGGGTCTTATCAACTCTGAAGACTCCACATACTTCTCCATCATGCCTACCAACAATGGCTGGAAGAAAGCATGGGACGAGGCTGCAAGCCACTTCAAGTTCCCTTCAAGCATAGAGAAAGCCGACTCTCTCCAGAAGTATTGGGCTACTCGTTCGCTCCTTGAGGATGCTTTCTTCAGCCCTTCCATCCAGGCAAGCATGAAGGACAGCGTGATATCAATGTATTATAACAAGGCGAAACCTGAGTACCACGTCTATTACAAGCCATTCGAGAGCAACGGTATCTTCGGTGCGGCAAAGGGAAAGGAAACCTGCAGCAATGGTTTCATCTACTATTATGACGAATGGCCATTCACCCCTGAGCAGACTTACTTCATCAAGAATGAGTATGAAGCCGAGCAGCACTGGAATATCATCTCCTATAATGTTTGCATCTATAACGCATACTCTCTCAATGCCGACAGCATTTCCAAGGGAGGATACCTCGACATCAAGCCTTCCAAGGGCACATCCAACTGGAAACTGACCTACAAGCTCGCGAATACGCTCTCTGGAAAGTATGATTTCAATGTCATAATCCTCCCTAAGACCATTGAGGATCCTGACGGAAATATGCGTCCTTGCAAATTCAAAGCCACCATCAATTACCTTGATGCCGAGGGCAAAGAGCAGAAATACAACTGTGGAGGCAAGGTGTTCATCAGCGATCCAGAGCGTGTTGACACCATCTGCGTGGCAAAAGCATTCGAACTTCCTGCCTGCAATTACAATCTGAACAACTCTTCTGTCAGCATCACGATAGAGTGCAGCATCTCTTCTAAAGAAAACAGAAAGTACAACCGTGAGATGTTCCTCGACTGCATTTTCCTCAGTCCTGTGCGTGAGAGCAATGAAGAATAGTGAATCCTAAAATGAAATCATATATGAAAAATCTCATTTATAACATACAAAAGATGAAGAAATGCTCGCTCATGGGCTTGCTTATGCTTCTTCCTCTCACCGATGCTCAGGCAAAGGACATCAAGGGTAAGGTGACAGATGCTGCCACTGGCAAGCCTCTTACCGGCGTGCAGGTCAAGGCATACGGCAACGAACGCTACTCTGCCATGACCGATACCGAGGGCAATTACTCCATCAGCGTGCCTGATTATGTCAACAGCCTCTTCATCTCTCTCGAAGGATCTGCGTCCATTCAGGTGGCTATAGGCTCTGATCTCAATAATGTCAATGCCCGACTCTTCAGCGACACCTTCTCCAATAGTTACCAGAAAGCCACTGCTGGCAACCATCTCTCCGTGGCATCCGACTTTGACAACAACGCCGAGCAGAGCATCGACCCGTTCATCCAGCAGCGTCTGGGCGCTGAAGTCCGTTCTGTCAGCCGTGGAGGCAATGAGGGACTGGGCAATGTAATGTTCATCAATGGTCTCAACTCGCTGAAATCCACCGCCCAGCCACTCGTGGTAGTGGATGGAGTCATCATGGACATGCAGTATGAGCGCACCATGCTCCACGATGGATATTACAACAATATCCTCGCTAACATCAATGTCAATGACATCGACAAGGTGGAGGTGCTCAGAAATGGCACTGCTATCTACGGTGCAAAGGGTGCCAATGGTGTCATCATCATCACCACCAAGCGCAATAGAAGCATGGCTACCAAGATTGATGTCACCATCGGTGGCAAGTTTCAGCTCATGCCTCGCACCGCTACTATGCTCGGAGCCGAGGATTTCCGTACATACACCACGGAACTCCTGACTGCAAGAGTCACTGACCTCTCTTCCATGAAATACCTCATCTCCGACCCTTCTTATTACTATTACAACCAGTATCACAACAATACTGACTGGAAAAAGGAGGTCTATGAGAACGCTTTCTCACAGAATTACGGCATCAATGTGCAGGGTGGTGACGATGTGGCAAACTATAATCTCAGCGTGGGCTACACCCTTGCCAACAGCACTCTGAAGAAGCATGACTTCTCACGCTTTGATATGCGCCTCAATACCGACATCAAAATCACGAAAAACCTCGACTGCCGCTTTGATGCTTCGTTCAGCGATGTAAGCCGAAACCTGCGCGATATCGGCATTGCTTCCGACATTGAGAGCATTACTCCTACCGCTCCTAACTTCATCGCGCTCATCAAGTCGCCTTTCCTCTCGCCTTATGCCTTTGATATCAATGGCAATGTAAGCTCATATCTTGCCGAAGCTGACGATTATCTCCAGGGCGTCGTGCCTACTAACGACCGCAGCATCGCCAACCCTTTGAGCATCCTGCAGAATGGTGAGGGACGTAACCGAAACACTTTCGGCAACCGTCTCGTGATGTTCTCCATCACTCCTACTTACCATATCAACAAGCATCTGACCCTTTCCGAGGCTTTCAATTTCTCTCTCATCAACACCAATGAGGAATATTACCTCCCAAGAACTGGCGTTCCACAGTTTCTCCTGCCGGGCGTGACCGACCGTATCTACATGAACAACATACGCCAGTCACTTGCCGGTCGTCAGAACTTCATCCAGAGCGACACCCGTGTCACATGGGCCAACCGCTACAATGCCAATTCCATCAAGGTGATCGGTGGCGTAAGATACCTCAACAACAGCTACCGCCTCAACGTGCAGAAGGGTTACAACACTCCTAACGACAAAAACCCTGATATGTCTTCATCGCTCTCATATTCTTCCACCGACGGTGCTGACGACAAATCCACGGATATCACATGGTATGCAAGCGCAGACTACAACTACGCTGAGAAGTATTACCTCACAGCCGGACTCTCCGCACAGGCATCTTCCCGCTTCGGCAAGGACGCTGACGGACTCAAAGCCTTCGGCACTGTATGGGGTATCTTCCCAAGCATACAGGGTGCATACGTCATCAGTAATGAGAAATGGCTCGCTGATATCAAGGCTATCAACTACCTCCGCCTCAATCTCGGCTTCGACATTTCCGGCAATGACAACATCGACTACACCGCTTCACGCTCTTATTTCATTGCAAAGAATATGCTCGGAAACGACATCACGGGCAAGTATCTCGGCAATGTGGGCAACAGTTCTCTCAAATGGGAGACCACAAACCGCCTCACTGCCGGCATAGAAGGCAACTTCTTCGGCAATCGTCTCCACGCCGCTTTCAATGTGTTCAAGTCATGGACATCTGACCTTATCAGTCTCAACAAGATGTCATGGACCAGCGGTATCGACCAGAACTGGGGCAACAACGGCAAACTGGAGAACACTGGATTCGACGCAAGTCTCGCTTACAAGGTGGTAAACTCCAAGAATTTCCATTGGGAACTCGGTGCAAGCGCCGGTCATTACAAGAATAAGGTCACTGCATTGAGCAACAACAATGCAAGCTATGAGACCTCTGCCTATGGCGCTACTATCCTTACATCAGTAGGCAATCCTGTAGGAGTATTCTATGGTTATGCCACTGACGGCGTGTTCTCCACCACAAAGGAGGCCAATGACGCCGCTCTCTATCAGCTTGACAAGTCCGGCAACAAGGTATTCTTCCAGGCTGGCGACATGAAATTCGTGGATCGTGACGGCAATCACTGCATTGATGACGCTGACCGTGTCATCATCGGCGACCCTAATCCGGACATCTATGGCAATATCTTCACCCACTTCAACTGGAAGCGATGGACCCTCGATGCCACATTCACATACTCTCTTGGCAATGACATCTTCAACTATGAACGCAGCATCCTGGAGAGCGGCAAGTATTTCTACAATCAGACCACTGCCATGAACAGCCGCTGGACCACAGAAGGTCAGGTTACCTCAATGCCACGCATCAGTTATCAGGACCCTCATGGCAATGCCCGCTTCAGCGACCGCTGGATAGAGGACGGCTCATATCTCCGTCTGAGCAATGTGACTCTCAGCTATTCTCTCCCTATGAACACCACATACCTCCAGGGTATCACCGTATGGGGAGCTGCATATAATCTCTTCACACTCACCCACTATCTCGGTTCCAACCCTGACTGCACCCTTTCCGGCAACACCCTCCTTCAGGGAATCGACCGCGGTCTCTTAGGCGCTGGACGCACCTTCGCTGTAGGCGTCAAGCTCAACCTCTAAAAAAAATACAACAATGAAAACAAAAAAGACATCATATTTCAAGAAGTCAGTCATAGCCTTCCTGACATTCCCGCTAATGGGAATCACAGGAAGCGTCCTGACCTCATGTGCTGATATGCTCGACACCAAGTCCGACATGGTAGGACGAGTAGAGGACAGCAAGATCAACACACCGGAAGACTCGCTCAACTACGTCACCGGAGCCATACGCTGCATGCAGGTAATAGCTGACCGCACTTTGCTGCTCGGCGAACTCCGTGCCGACCTCATGACCCCATCAGTGGATGCCACCACCGCTATACAGCAGATGGCTGCCAATGATTTCAGCGCTCCTAATCAGTATAACAACATCAGCGACTACTATGCCGTAATCAATAACTGCAACTACTTCATAGAGAATGCCGACACCACCCTCGACCGCCTCGGCAAGAAGATATTCGAAAAGGAGTATGCTGTCATGAAGACCTACCGCGCATGGACCTATCTCCAGCTCGCTAAGATATACGGCAAGGTGCCGCTCATCCTCAAGCCATTGCTCACAGAGAAAGATGCACTCGCCGCTACTCAGCAGAAATACGCTGACATCAATGAGATATGCTCTTATTTCATCGATGACCTCAAGCCTTACGTAGATACCGAATACCCGAAATACGGAGAGATGGGCACAAACAAATTCACGTCACCGAAGTTCTTTATCCCTGTTCGTGTGCTCCTCGGAGAGATGTGTCTCTGGAGCGGACGCTACGAAGAAGCATGTGGATACTTCTATGATCTCATGACCCAAAAGAACAATTATCTGCAGACTGGAGTAGAAAGAGGAAATTGGAATGTCACCAACCTTGACTTCACGACAGCATCAATGTCCTACAGTTTCACATGGAATTCGGACAAAAGCGATGACCTCATGTCTTTTATCCCTATGGAGGATAATGAGTTCTACGGTGTAAGGTCATATATCCAAGACCTTTTCGCTTCCACTGAGACCAACTATTACCACTATCAGGCTGGTCCTTCAAAGGCACTGTTCGACCTTTCCAAAGCTCAGAACTACTGTTACGTAGATAAAGTCAGCGAGACTCAGAAAGACACAGTCTATGCTCCTAAGACCGGATTTGCAAAAAGCTATTACGCTGGTGACCTGCGTCTGTCTTCATGCTATAATAGCAGGACCATCAACCAAGACGAGACTTCGCTCTTTTCTTCTGACTACCAACAGATATCCAAGATGAGCAATGGCAATTTCATACCTCTCTATCGCCGACAGCAGGTATATCTCATGTTTGCCGAAGCACTCAACCGTGCCGGCTACCCTGAGTCTGCTTTCTGCATCCTCAAGTATGGACTGACCAACAAGAACATCGAGAAATACATCTCTGAGGAAGAGCGCAGCAAGGCTTCCGCTTACCTTGTATTCAATGATGACATATTCACGGAGAACAACACCCTCGGCATACATGCCCGCGGTTGTGGCAATGTGGATTGCGACACCACTTACTGCATCCCTGCCAATCTCTCCGGTGAAGAGGAAATAAAGTATGTGGAGGACATCATCGTCACTGAGATGGCTCTCGAAAGTGCGTTTGAAGGCAAGCGTTTCTTCGACCTCATGCGCATCGCCCTCCGTCGTAACGACCCTGCATACCTCGCAGAGCCTATCTCACGCCGTGCTGGAGCGAAGGACGAAGCAACCTACTCCCGCCTCATGGATACCCACAACTGGTATCTCCCTATCCAGTAATAGAATCCGCAAATAGAATCCGCAACAGCGTCAGCCATACTTCCTTAAGGCTACGCTGCATAAATAAGATAACAAAAACAGCCGGCAGGGTGAAATTCCCTGCCGGCTGTTTTTGTTATCTTGGGAGAGAAAATCCGTGAAAGAACAAATCCGTCACATCCGCATCCGTGATGGATTTTGAACAGGGCGAGCGAGCCAAAGGCGAGAAAGCACATCAATGGGGTACTGTCTTCCAGACAGCTCTCCCCTACTTTCTTAATACCCGAGACTTTGTCCCGGGACTATAAGCTATTCCTCCCCGTCTGTCTGGAAGACAGTACCACGCTTTTGTCTGCGCTTTGTTGGATCTAATTATGAACTATGAATTATGAATTATCAAACGCATAGTTATAGCAATGTAAAAGCATAGTTATTACCTCCTAATAACATAGCTTTTACATCCTAATATCATAGCTTTTACATAGAGCCTTTCCCCACGCCTCACTGGATGGATTTTTCTGTGGTTAGGGGGTACTTACTGGTGTGTATTGGAGTAAAACAGTACAAAATTAACATCTATTCACAACTTTTCGAGGATTATTCTCTAAAAATATTTTTTGTCGTTTGTAATTCCACCCTTCCACCTTGTGGATGTTATTCGTTTAATAATCAGAGCGTTAGACAAGGTGGAATTATGGGTGGAACTATGGTGGAATTACGTGAAGTTCCACCCTAATTCCACCACTAATTCCACCATCGGTAATCTCCTGATTATCAGAGCAATAACTACAACAGGGTGGAAGGGTGGAATTACATTTCAACATTTTATTTTTTAGTAAAAAACTGTCGGAAATATGTGAATTTATGTGAAAAAAGTAGCATTTACTGCTCTGAAGGGCACTAAAGGACTATCATCATAAGCATCCATATTTGCGCCATACCGATATAGCCCTTTGATATTCAATGGTGATAATCTTTGAGGAAGTAAAGTAACTTTTGAATAAACAAACAAAATGAGGCACAATTGATAATAATTGTGCCTCATTTCTTTTTTTGCAAGAATTTATGAATAAACCCAAATCAGTCATTAGAAAACACTTCTTGTAATTTCTAATGACCGATTTGGGTTTATAATAATCTCGAAAAGTTCCGCAACCGCGTCAGCGCGATTTTTCACTCTTCACTTTTCACTTTTCACTCTTCACTCTTCACTTTTCACTAAAAAAATTAGTTATAAAGACTGTTGCGTCCCACCTTGAAGGAAACGTCTTTGCATCCCTTACCAGCTACGGTGACAGTGATGGAATCAGAGCCTGGAACCGTCATAAGGTCGCGTGCAAGGAAGCATACATTGAAGGTGGAAGGACCATATACCTGAGTGTCTTTCTGTGGGTGACGGTTGCAATAAATGGTATATTTGATTGCATTGTCCTTCACGTCAGCATCCTTATCGAGCACAACATTGTGTGTAGGAAGGATATATTTGCCATCCGTGCCTACGAAATAAGAAGACTTCACCTGCATTGTGACATAGCCATGAGCATACCAAGGAGTAGCCATACCGCTCATCTCGAAGATGCTGTCAGGATTAGTCACCTTATTCAGATCAGCCTCAACCTTGCTCATCACGTTGTTTACAGCGATATATTGTCCGCCGATGATGGAAGCATTGTTGATGACGCTCTTCTTGTCAGCGCCGGTCTGCACGTTCTCAGTGTTGTATTGGATATAGAAATATCCGCGCTTGTTCTTTGTAAGCCCCTTGTCAGAAGGCAACGTGCTTGGGTTGAGTTTCACGGTAACCATGCCATCATCGCTATAGAGCACATAGTTTGGCTCATAACCGGAGATAGTGAAATAGGTAGCAAATGTACGAGTGTTGTTATCAGAATCACTGATACAAGATGTAAGGCATAGTGATGCCACTATGCAGATAAATGCAAAAAACTTTTTCATTTTTTCTTTCTATATTATACGTTTTAGTCGATTAAAAAATTCCCTTTTACACTTTTGCCGTGTCCTTTCATTCTTTGAGGATTTCGTCTGTGCTTGAATTCCCCAATTATGATATATTTTTCTGGTATGCAAAGTTAATGCTTTTTCCATAATTACGCAAAGTATTGTCTATATTTTAATATCTTATAACATGTAAGTGACGGTGAAAATATAAATTGGTATGATTTGAGCCTCAGATTTTTGAGATGTTTTTCTCACTCGAAAAGGGAGTATAGCGGGCTATACGACCGATGAGAGGGAGGAAAACAGCCAAAAAGATGAGGTTGAGACCTTTATTGATATCTTACATTTTTCTCTCAAATCGTACCAATTTATTTTTTTAGCGTCACTAAAAAGCCCGCTGGCGGATATTCTCCACCAGCGGGCTATTATTATATTCACGTTTGTATTGTGTTGTTTGGTGATTATGTTGTTTGGTGATTATGTTGTTTGGTTGTTTTGTGATTTTGTTGTTTAGTTGTTTGTAGAGTTCGCTTGTAATAAGACTATCAACCAAACAACTAAACAACCAAACAACAAAATCAACTACTTCCAGCCATCCACTACCTGATGCATCTGGTCGTTGACATCGATTACAGACTGTGGGATTGGCCAGTATTCATGCTTTCCTGCCACGAACTCGAGCTTGATTCCAGCATCCTTGAATGGATGATGTATCTTGTAATAGAGCTTGTGAGGATACTTACCCACCTGACCTGAACCGTCTGAAGGATTCCAATACTCATCCCATTGCAATGGAATATTGTCGAGCACCTTGTCGTAACACTGCTTTGCAATGCCCCAACGCACGATGTCTAACCAACGGCAACCCTCAAACCAAAGCTCATACTGCTTCTCATCCTGTATGGTCTGGAGAGTTACTGACTCAGAAATGGTCTTTGAGCCTGCACGCTGCTGTATCTTGTTGACATACTTCTTTGCCTCGTCCGGCTTGCCTGAAGCAAGGCATGCCTCGGCATAGATGAGGTAAGCCTCTCCGAGACGTGCAAGACAGAAGTTGGTGTTGTTACAGTTATCAGCGACATCCAGTCCGGCATCATTTGGCGCCATCATCATCTTCACTTCCATTACGTCGCTACGAGAGAATGATCCTGCGGTCTTGATAATGCCTCGATTGGCATCAAACTCTTTCTGTTCACGCGTTTTACACTCTGCATCGCTCTTCCATCCACAAAGGTTCTCGTCATAGAAGAACTCATCTGAGGTAAGGAAAGTAGCCTTACGACGGTAGCTATCACCATCATTTGCAAGCATCTTGTGGGCAAAGTCCTGATTGATAGAGCCGCCGCCCCATCCGCCTGTAGAGCAAATCTTAGGAGATTTGCCGCCTCCCTTGATGTCATCTCCACGCCAGTTTAGAACGTTTGCCACCATCCAGCGGCCACGTCCATTCTCACCTCGCCAGGATTCATTGCCACCTGCAGCAGCGGTATTGGTGGTATAATTGAATTCGAAAATCTTCTCCTCACAGCCATCACCCTCTACATGGAAGAGATCACGGAAGCGTTCGCCTGGTACGAGGTCGTAATTTGGAGACTCTACGAGCGGCTTCATCACCTCTACACACTTGGCATTGTCGCCAGCAAAGAGTGCTGACTTACCAGCAACAAACTGTGCAAAGCCCTTAGTAACGCGCCATGCGCCTTCCTTATCGCTCTTTCCTTTACGGTCAGGCAGGTCTGTCATAGCCTCTTCACATTCCTTTACGCACCAATCCAGTATGGCTTTCTGGCTCTCGGCATTAGTTGGCTTCTCATCTACAAGCAGATGATCTACCAAAGGAGGACACTTATACACCTGCGCTGCAAGCATATGAGCCCAAGCACGCATTACTCTTGCCTCGGCTACTGCCTGCTTCTTGACTGGAGTATCAGCGGTGTTGCCAAAATAATTTATGATAAGATTGGCTGAATAGATAGCTTTATAGATGTGATTATAGAGCTGCTTGACTGGGACAGCGCTCTTGTCATAGCGGAACTCATTGAGTATGCGGAAATCGGCATGGTCAGCGATGTCGCCTCCTGCTGCAAATACATCGTCGGAAGAATAGTTCAGGCCCATGATATATGCGTTCCAGATGCCTTCATTGCCACCAATCTCACTGGTGAAAGTAGCATACATGGCTGTGACTGCTGAGTTGGCATCAGCATCTGTCTTATAGAAGTTTGATGTACTGCTTGTTGCCTTCTGCTCTACATCAAGCATATCCTCGCATGAAGAGAACATCATGAGGCCGGAAAGCAGGGCTACAGAAATAAATATCTTTTTCATATTACTGTTCTATTTAATAGGTTTTACGAGGGTTAGAATGTGACACTTACGCCAAGCACCATCTTTCTCATGTTAGGATAAGCGCCTTTGTCGAGACCTGGACAGTTGTATTCCTGAGTACAGGTTTCTGGGTCGAGGCCTGGATAGTTGGTGAAAGTGAAGAAGTTATCGAGAGAAATATACGCACGTACATTCTCTATTGAAGCCTTCTTAGTAAGGCTCTGTGGCAAGGTATAGCCGAGCTGTATCTGCTTAATCTTAAAGTAAGAACCGCTATATACCATTGCTGAAGAGCGATAGAAGGTGGCATTACCCTGCACACTCGCTGCATCCGGGAACTTCTTTGACTTGAAGTCATCATAGATACCCTTGGCTATATTGTTGTAACCTGTGCGGTAGAGACCGTAGTAGATGTCATTACCGGCTGCACCAGCACCAAAGATGGTCAAATCAAATCCCTTATACTCTGCATTGAGCGTGATGCCGTAGGTGACATCAGGAATACCTGAACCGATATTTGTCATGTCATCATCCTGTGGGTCGTTAGTGATTGAGCCGTCTTTTGCATAATATTGCGCTGTACCATCTTCGGCTCTGCCTGCATATTTATAGCCACGCATATACCATACAGGCATTCCCTGCTCGAAATAGCAACGTACCGCACCTGGACTTGCGCCTTCTACGGTTGCGCCTGCTACGCGTTGGATAGATGGATCGAGGAATGTTGCCTTGTTCTTCAGTGTCGCAAAGTTGCCGGAAACGCTGTATTTGAAGTCACCGATATTGTCTTTCCATGTCAATTCCATCTCAAGACCGCTGTTTTCTACCTCACCTGCATTGATAGTAATGGTGGAAACACCTGACTCTGGCATTGCAGGAGCTGGCACAAGGAGGTCTTTTGTAGTCTTCTTATACCAGTCGAGACCTACAGAAAGGCGGTTATTGAGGAAGCGCATATCGAGACCGAGGTCTATCTGCTCTGATTTCTCCCATGTAAGGTTAGGGTTTGCGATGCCGTTTGGCATAGAACCATAAGTCACTTGATTAGTAGGACCATACTGATACCACTGTCCGTTGGTAGCAATACCTGCGGTATAAGCGTAGTTATTCAATACGTTTACGTTACCATTCTGACCCCATGATGCACGCAACTTACCGAATGACATGATGCTTGGGTCGATATTATCCTTAAAGAACTTCTCATTTGAGAATGTCCAACCTACAGATGTAGAGAAGAAATGTCCCCAACGATTGTCGCTTGAGAGCTTTGAAGAGTCGAAAGCATCAGCACGGAAGTTTGCCTGAAGGCTATAACGTTCATCATAAGAATAAGTAAGACGACCGAAATATGACAGTGCACGAGTGGTATTTGGCACGCCTCCAATGCTCTTAGAGGTATCCTTATTGCCGTTGACACAGTCGAGATAGATGAAGTTTGAACTATAAGACTTTAGGATATCTGAACCTGATGCTGTAGCACTTACGCCGTTAGAATCATACTGACGGTAAGACATACCAGCCATTGCGCCTACACTGTGCTTGCCAAAGTCCTGATTATAATTGACGAAGTTCTCCCACTGATACCATGTAGAGTTGCTACTTGAACCTGAAATCTTATAGTTATCACCCTTCGTTTGCGCATTAAGATAGTAAGGGAACTCCCAATCTGATGAGTTGCTGAATGAGAGACGATAACCCAGACGTGATGTGAATGTCACCTGCTTAATAGGAGTAATGTTCATGAAAGCAGTGCCATTTACGTTTACTCCATTATTCTTTGCCATTGAGCGGTCACGCTGTGAGAATGGGTTACCGCCGGCAAGACGCTGGTTGAAGTAAGATGTTGCATAGTAACCATTTTCATCTCCGAAGAGAGTCTTATTGGTAGTGCCTGCAAGTGACTGCTCATAGATAGCGCGATAGTCGCCGAGCATCTGGTCTGGAGAAGTCCAATAGAGCGGTGTGAGTGGGTCGATGAGGAGGAGCATCTCGAATGAAGAACCATAACCATTCTCGGAAATGCCTCGTGAAGACCATTTCTCTATAGCAGTGTTAGTACCTACTTTGAGCCAGTCCTTTATCTTATAGTCAGCATTTATCTGTGCTGTAAGGCGCTCATACTTATCACTATTGCCCTTAACAATACCGTTCTGACTTACATAACTGGTGCTAAGGAAATATGAACCACGGTCATTTCCGCCCTGGAAAGTAAGGGTATGTTGCTGTGCCCAGGTATTCTCGAAGTAAGCATCAAGCCAATCGGTGTCGGTATTTGGGTTCCAACCATACTGTGTTTGAGCGTCTGCAAGGTCTGCATTCACCTTGTCTGCACCGAGCTGCATTGACATCCAGTCCTTAAACTGGCTTGCATTGAGGAGTTCAGGAACGCTACCAAGTGACTGATTGGTCCATTTACCAGTGTAGTTGATACTTCCTTTGCTCTTACTGCCTGACTTTGTGGTGATAAGAACTACGCCATTACCTGCCTCAGCACCATAGATTGCAGCAGAAGCAGCATCCTTCAGCACTTCCATTGACTCAATCATAGATGGGTCAAGATACTGGATGCTGGACACCTGAAGTCCATCTACTATGAGCAGCGGACCGATGTTGCTGGAGTTTGAGGAGTAACCGCGCACACGGATGGAAGCTCCCTGTCCTGGCTTACCGGAGCTATTGAGCACCTGCAATCCTGCTGCCTTACCCTGAAGTGCAGCTGCAGCGTCAGTAGTACTAAGGTTCTTGATGTCGTCACCCTTTACGGATGCTACCGAACCTGTAAGGTCACTCTTCTTCTGAACGCCATAACCTACGACTACGAGGTCATTAAGTGTAGTGTTGTCTTCGTCAAGCACGATGATGATATTGTTCTTTCCATTGACAGCGACACGCTTTGGGGCGTATCCCACATAGGAGACTGTCAACGTCGAGTTAGCTCCAGCTTTGACTGTGAACTGACCATCTACATCTGTTATGGCACCAGTTTTGGTACCTTCTACTTTGACTGTGGCACCTATGATGGCGTCGCCAGCCTGGTCCTTTACGATACCCTTTACACTCTGTGCCAACGCAGAGAGTGAGAAGAGAGAAAGGATGGAAAGGATAAGAAATTCCCTACCCAGTTTGCCAAACGTTTCTGAAATTCGCATTTTGATTAGGTTTTTGATTGATTAAAAAAATATAGTAATTGTTTATAATAATGTATATGCTGCAATGTCGTCACTATTGCAAGTCAATCTCGTTACCTTTGACTGACATTCACACGACTTTGCCTTGATTGGCAGGATTTAATCCGTGAATGCAAAAGGTTTAGCTATTTCTTTATCTATTGCGAGTGCAAAGTTAAAAAACATTATCAATAATATGTAAACGAAATGTAACAAAGACTTTCTCAAATGTAACATGATGGCATATCAGCATCAAAAAAAACGCGCCACAGATACTTCTCGCCATGGTTTTCACTTTTCATATTGCGTTGCATCAGATATTTATTCTATCATTCATATTGAGCATCTTCCATGCTCAATGGTTCAAATCTAACAGTCTTTGGTACATTCCAGCAAATAAATTCGGATAATATGTATTATCTTTACAGCATGAATTTAACCCAAATCGGTCATTAGACCACAATGTTCAAAAATTCTTGCTATTGCGTTGCTTCCTAACATCTTTTATGTTTAGTCTCTAATGACCGGTTTGGGTTTAATTAGTGAAATTCAGTGACGATGAAAATACAAATTGGTGTATTCACCCACGCCACTCTTAACATAGGATTAATTTTTTAATTTATTTTTATCGATCCATATTATTTAGTTACGGTAATAAAACGGCTTGTCATGATTTGAAAGAACGATGAAAAGATAGCAATAATTTGTACAGAAAGACGACTTTTATTCGTCTTTCTGTACAAAATAAGACTATTTTAACCTTTTTCCACTATATCCCAACCTTGATCTGAGTCCCGTTTGCCTTGACGATCACGAGGTTATTGCGGCGCATCGGGATGCGGGCAATGCCACTTTCAGCCTTTCCTTTGCCCAGAACGCGACCGTCGATGCTGAACACCTGCACACTGTCGCCATCATCCAGTCCGCTGACCACGAGGCTTTCGCCGGCATATACCGCTGTCATCGCTTGGCTTTCAGAGCGTGAAGTGTTCACCTTGTCTATGCCCGTGGTCTCTATTGCCTGGATATCAGGCGCGTCACACCATCCCTCCGCGGCACGGTAAGCGTCGATGGATGCCTGCGGAACATAGAGCACTTCGAGATTCTTGGGCAGATATGACGTCTCTGAACCTCGGGTGGTGACATCACCGAACACCGGCGGCACCACGGCTTCGCACATGATAGTGGTGATGTCGTCTGCATATTGGAAGCACAAAGGGTCGATGCGCTCCACGGAAGCAGGAAGCTTTATCTCTGTCAGTTTGTAGCATTTACGGAACATGGTGGATGACAGTACCTTGAGATTATCAGAGAAATGGATGCGTCTGAGCGACCTGCAGTCATCGAACACACTCTCCTTCATCTCCCTTACACTGGCTGGAATGGTGATTTCCTCCATTCCCCAGCAACTGTGGAAACAGTCATAATCTATCTTTGTCACCGTATTAGGGATGCTGATATGCTTCAGATTGATGCAGCTCCAGCAGAGAGCGAACGGCAGTTCCTTGACCTTTCCGAGGATTTCGATGGTGTCCATGCGACAGAATTCAAAGCAGTATGCGCCCAATTCCTTGACGTTCTCCGGCACTATGACGTGTTTCAGCGCCTGACAACCGCTGAATGTGGCATATCCCCATTTGGTGATGGTGGCAGGAAAGTCAAATGATATCAGGCTTTTGCAGTTACGGAAGCACTCATAACTGGTGCTTGTCATGGTGGAAGGCAGCTTGATGGAGGTGAGACCTTCACAGTTCAGGAAGCAGTAGTCCACCATTTTGGTGACAGGACAGTATCTTGCGTTATATAGAACCTTCTCAGGCACGACCACATCGCCTCTGTAATCACCGTGTATCAGCGTGGCTTCGTGGGTGACGGAGTGTATCTTGTAGTTGAGTCCGTCAATCGTCACGGTGTCCTGTCGTGCTGCCTGCCAGCCGTAGATAGGGCGGTCCTGCCAGATATAACTGTGCATATAGATGTCCTCCATGCCCTCGGAGACATAGAATTTTGTCAGCGAAGGGGATATGAAGTCATCGATTTTGTATTGCGCGGGCTGAAAGAATTGCAGCGGTTCATGGTCGAGAGCCACGATGTAGTCCAGGCTTTTGCATCCCTTGAATACGTTTGGATAGATGACTTTCTGCATTTCGTTGCCCTCTTCCAGTATGATATGATTGAGCTTGTCGCATCCATCGAAGTAACTGTATCTGTATGTATAGACACTGCCGGGGATGGTGATACTCTCCAGACTCTTGCAGTCCTTGAAGCAATCCTCGTTAAGGTACTGGATGGTCTTTGGCAGAACGATGCTCTTTAGCGAAGTGCATCCGTCGAAAGTCTGCTTCTCTATGGTGCTGATGTTCAAGTGCTCATAGCCGTAGATCGCCTTCAGTCCGGTGCAGCCCTGGAAACACTGCATACCTATTTCCCTGATGGAACTCGGCAATGTGACGGAAACAAGTCCGGTGCAGCCCTGGAAACACTGATATCCAAGCTTGACCACCCTGTATGTCTTACCCTTTATCGTGATTTCGCACGGCACGGTTACATCGCCTTTGAAATCGCCCCGGTAGAGACCTGCCTCGCCATTCGTGAAGTTTACGGAGTATTTCCATCCATCGACAGTAACGTCGTCATAGATGATGTCTGCCATTGCATTTGTGGCGCTTGCCATCCACATCAGCGTGGCAAGCAGAGAGAGTAGAAGTTTTCTCATAAGCGTATTGAAGATATAATTCCGATGCAAAGGTATAAAAAGAAAATGGAAACCAACAACTTTCTGCACAGAAAATACAATGTAAGTGACGGTAAAAAAAACATACCTTATCATTTGCGCGTTGAAGATGATTTTTTCACTATAGAAATCTGTTCCTTCTCAAATACGAGGTCATAATAATCTGGTATAATTTTATCTGCATCATCATATCTGATATTTTGCAGTTCATACACAGTTGAGCTGTTATTCTGCTTTATATCATTGATTTCCATATGTTTGTTATAAACAAGTTTAACTTGGCCTTTGTGTAGCACAAATATAGACACTGTTGGAGGATCTATAGAGTCTCGTTGACCACGCAGAAGCAAAGCAAAACTGTCGCTTGACAGTTTAATGACACGACACGCCGCATCACTATTTTGTTTCCAAGGATTATCCGTATAGGTATTGTACGTCCAATGGTCTATATTAAACCAGTATTCATCATTGTATAAAGTCGTTGTTTTTGTTGTCTTCGTAAGATTATGAGCATGGTAATCAATAACCATCTTACTAAAAAAGACATCTCCAAACGTAGCCAAATCTTCTTCTATTTCTTCTCCATTTGCAGGTCGATAAAAGTTTATATCATAATAGCCATCAGTTGCATCAAGGGTAATCTTGGACTTCTTTACATAATTAATAGAAGAATGAGGAATACTATCACTCCAGAAAGGATCAATATATTTTGAAGATGAGACAATGACATCTCCTTGGATACTACAGACTGTGTCTGCCATAACCATATTTAGACAAGCAAATATGGCAGTCATTATAAGAAATACTGTTTTTTTCATACGTAAATTATTATCGTCCAACATTACTTGTAGGACATATAATTCTTAATGTTTTCATTTGTAGGATTTTTTTTCGTTACTAAATTATCGTTTTCATATTTGTTTCATTATCATCTGTAGATGACTATACTTTTCAAGTATGCCATTTACTTGATAGTGATGCCAGTTTTCTCAAATATGATTGTATTATTGTCCGATATCAGTTTGTCGTTCTTGTCATATTTTATTGTCTGGACTTCGAATGTCGTACGCGACGGACTGCTTGATAGATACTTTCGAAACTTCAGTTGTTATAATAAAGCGATTCTTATTCAAAGAAATAGTCGGTGTATTGGCATACTGCTCCGATTGCATCAAGGACCTCACGGATGTTGCCGTGGTGGTCACGGTGTCCGTATTGATTGTTTGTGTACATAGGCGGCATTGTTTAGAGAAATATAGATTCTGGTGCAAATGTAGCAATAATTATTCTGGCTGCCAAATTATTTCAACCGTACAGGTCAAAATATTTTTGTTTATTGATATTTTATTATCAAACAACCGGACAACAAAGAGCCATTTTTGTTTCTTGGGGAATGGGAATACGATGTCATTAGGGGATGCTTGCGCCTGATTGCATAATAATTGCGTAACTATCCGAAACGGCAGTCATGCCTGTCGCACAACTGCCGCCAAGAGTATTGGTTCTGCTGATACTACCTATTATATTACTTCACCAGCTTATATCTCTCGATTCCTCCAGAAGCACCGATAAGTCCTTGAGTCACCACCTTTATCACAAGGACACCTTTCTTCTTGTCAAAAGACTCTATGGAAGCACAATATACAATCCCCATCTTTTCATTAATTGAGACCATATAACTTCCTTTTTTTGTTTTTCCTACCTTGGAATAGTCGAACGCAGATTTATCGTGTGAAGTTACTGGAGTATCTGTCAGATAATACGGATACTTAAAAAACGACCCGTCCTTTCTCTTCCAGATTATCTCAGTTAATGTATATTCTTTATAATCCGAAATCCTAATATTCTCTACTCTCCACTTGGTGTTGACCAATTCTGAAATTGAAATTGTTTGCTGTGCCACGGCAGTGGAAGCCACAGCCATAAACAACACGATTAAAAAACTTCTAATTGCTTGCATTTGTACGGTGTTTTAATTCTTACAAAATAAATATGACCTGTTCCCATCAAATTGTTCTTTTGATATATTCTGGCTTTTCCGCTCGCATCTCCTGCCGCCGTATAATAAAAGTCTTTATCATAAGTAGGTGTGCAAAATTATTTTTATAATGATTGTATTGATTAGTGATGCATAACCAGTATGTGACATAAAGGAGTGTAGTGAATCCTACTCGACTGTTGTCACTTGCTGATAATGCGCAGTAGGCGGTCCAAGGATTTTATAAATAATTTTGCACACCTACTTATATGTCGGGTTCTATAATTCTCTTTGTCATTTGACGGTGGGCATTAATAGAACCTACCATATATATATGGTTTTAGAGTGCAGACTTTTGTGTGATATATCACCTGATCTCGCTTTTTTCTATTACCGTTCGCTTCTGTGCGATGCCCGTTCTGCTAATATTTTCTTTTTTCCATAATTCTGCGACCGGCTTCGCCGGTATTCCCATTTATTTTCATCGATGTTATCGTTTGTGAGGTCTTTCCCGAGGCTCGTCCCTCGCCTCTCCTTTTGCCCTCCTTTCCTCAACATCTCAGTCCTTGGGCTTAGAACTAAGGAATGAGCAGGAAGAAGAAGGCCGTTACTGGGAGAGGGCAAGGCGGAAGCCAAGGCTGATGATCCTGCAGTCGGGCGTGTTGAAGTCGCGATTAGCCACGCGATAGATTCTGGCGCCGCCGCTCCAGCCACCACCGCGAATCACGCGGTAAGACCCACTGCTTGGACCTGTTGGATTAGTCTGTGAGTAGCCGTAGTAGTATCTATGCCAATCCTGGCACCATTCCCATACATTGCCTGACATGTCGTATATGCCCAATTCGTTCGGGGCTTTTGTCCCGACGTTGTGCGTCTTCATTCCGCTGTTGTCGTCATACCATGCCACATCAGAAAGGACATTACTACCGCTATACTGGTATCCTCGGCTCCTGTTTCCTCCACGTGCGGAGAATTCCCATTCCGCCTCTGTCGGCAGACGGAAATTCTTGCCTGTCATGGCATTTAGCTTGCGGAGGAAAGTCTGGCAGTCGTTCCAGCTCACGGTTTCAACAGGCAGGTTGTCACCTTTCCAATTTGATGGATTGCTGCCCATTACAGCCTTCCATAGTGCTTGTGTCACTTCGTATTTACCGATATAGAAACTTGACAGTGATACTCTATGTGTAGGTTGTTCGTCATAGTCAGGGTTCTTCTGCTCTGCTGTAGCACCCATGATGAACGTTCCGCCCTCGACATATACCATATTCCTCATTATATCGTTTAATGACACCTTCGGTCTGCTCGTGCTTGCGGCTGGTTTCTGCTGCTGTGCCTGCCTTGCCGGCTGTGTCTTCTTTGGGGCAGCTTGTGTTGTCTTCCTTTGTTGCGTCTCCTTCTTAGCTGTTGTCTTCCTTTGGCGAGTTATTGTCCCATTAGTTTGTCCCATCGAATTGAGAGTGGCGAGACAGAGTAGGAATAGGATGATTTTTGTTTTCATATTTTATTTCTGATTGATATTTGTTTCTTCAATTCCTGTAAGAGTATCTTGAAATCAATCATCCTCAATTGAAATGCTTGGATGATTGATTCAAGAATAGATGGAAACTCAGGCTTTTCGACCTCACTGATGCTACTAACCCTGAGTTTCTTATGGCATACATGCCATCGGTTTCGAATGCCTTAGGTATGTTGAATATTTTTATCTGCATTTTTGTTCCTAAGTAAGTGATCAAAATTATTTTCTAGAGTTTCCCACACCCACTACAGCTGCTTCTGTGGGTATGGGAAACTATAGTTATATTACTTCACCAGCTTATATCTCTCGATTCCTCCAGAAGCACCGATAATTCCTGTTGTCACCACTTTCAAGACAAAGACGCCCTTCGTCTTGTCATAAGACTCTACGTAAGCACAATATACAATCCCCAATATTTCATTAATGGAGACTATAATGCTGGATATTTATGTAGATCTTGCATAGTAAAACCTTGCAGTATAGCAAGTACAAGCCTTCTTCCAACAGCCGTCAATAAGCTAATTCAATCCCTATGCCTATCTCACTAACCTGTACTTAACATGTTCATAACCATTTAAGCTGTTATATCGTTCTAAAATAAGTATGCCGTTGGGAATGTCCAGTTTGATGATTCTATTAAACGACATTTGCTTCGTAAAATCATTATATCTTACAATGTAGTTACCTACAGATGTCTTATCAACTTGTGAAGTATCAAAAGAGGAAGGAATCGTTTTGGAAAGATAGTAATCATTAGAGGTTACTATCAACTTCTTAAATCTTTGTGGAAAGCGTTTGCTTTTTTTGAATTGTTCAGAGAAATCACTTCTCAATATCTCCTTTGACCTCGTATATGAAATTGTATCTAAACATACAGAAGGCTGTATTACAGGAACCCAAGTTGTGCCATTTAATTGTTCTGAACTAAAATATGTCTGTGCATTACAGTTAAAAACAGCAATGCTGAAAAAAAGAAAAATTTGTATTAAAATCTTCATTGTATCCTTTAGTCTTATTTTAATCCTGTTGTTACATATAAAGGGTATATACCTATTGCGCTATGTGGAATTCTAACAACATCCGTACCACCATAGGCACAGTAATAGTAGTTGTTGTCACTAGCGACAATAGTTATGGAATGTACTCCTTGTACTTTATATGGAGTATCTATTTCTGTATCTATACATGTTATAACAGGTAGATTGTTATTTATATAACTATTAATTATTCCATTAGTGAATAAAGCATTTGGTGTAATAGTCTCAATATTGAATGAATTTCCTAAGAACTCTTCAAACTTAAATGGAGAAATACCATCTTTAGAAAATTCCGTTCCATTTGACCTTGCCTCATAATAAGCCATTCCCAAAGCTAAATTATACTCATCCATATCTCCATCAGAAAGCAGATAAATAGCTGTAGCGAAAGCTCTTGCAACGCAATCTGGTAGATCGCCTTGAGGAACAAAGAATTCTGGCAATGAATTTAACATTAGAAAGCCAAAATCTATCTTCTTAGAGAATCCTCAGTTAGATATATTCACGGCTCCCTCAATGCAGTTAGGAAGTCGTGCTTCAAAGAAGTATTCTGACCCCAACTCATGGCATAACCAGTTTTATAGTCTCGTGACAACCAAGATTGATGAGGAGATATTCAAGCCTTTGTTCCCTGAAGGCAAGAAGAGCGGTCGCCCAAATGCCTCCATCCGCATACTCGTGGCTATGTCTGTCTTAAAGGAGGGATTCGGTTGCAGCGACGAGGATCTGTTTGAGAAGTGCGAGTTTGACCTTCTTACCAGAAAGGCTCTTGGCATGGAACTTCTGACAGATGTTACTCCATCAATAGATACCTATTATCTTTTTCGCCGCCGCATCTGCGAATATCAGGAAAGAACTGGTATAGATCTGATGCAGCTCTGCTTCGAACAGCTTGCTGGCAATCAGGTACGTCTTCTCAAGATATCAGGCAAGTGCGTCCGTATGGACAGTAAGCTTATCGGCAGCAATATCGCTCGCCAGTCTCGTTATGAACTGATACATACAACTCTGGTCAAGTTCCTCAAGACATGCACGCTTACCCATCTCTCCCCAGAGCAGGAAGAACGGGCAAAGGAATACTTGAAAGAGGATTCCTCCAAGACAGTTTATCGCTCTGACTCTGATACGCTTCAGAGCAATCTTGCCAGAATTGGTAATTTCATCATGGAGATGCTGGCAGCTTTTCCTGCTACTTCTCCTGCACATGATCTTCTTCAGCGTCTGTTTGATGAACAGTATGTCGTAATGGACGGAAAGGCTGTACTTCGAGACAAGAAGGAGGTAAAGGCAGACAGCCTTCAGAATCCTAACGATCCTGATGCAACCTATCGTGCCAAGAACGACCAGAAGGTGCAAGGCTATGTGACCAACATCACAGAGACTGTAGAGGAAGGCAAGCCTAACATCATCACTTCCGTTCAGGTTGAAACTGCAGTATTTGCAGACTGCCATTTCCTTCAGGAGGCTGTGGAAAACAGTGAACGTGTCACGGATTCTACGATTGAAGACCTGTATGCAGATGGTGCCTATCAAAGTCCAGACAATCGAGAGTTTGCAAAGAACCACAATGCCATGCAGCTCAAGACTGGCAAGATGCAAGGTGGATGCAGATGGGAACTGATACCACATGACGAGGATGGTCTTACCGTCAGGGAAATTGCTACTGGCAACACCTACGAGGCAGTCAAAGCCGTCACAAAGCAGGGCTCCAGAAAGCGATGGAGAATCCCATGGAACAACAAAACCGGTTGGCGTTACTTTGAAGACAAAGACATTAAAGCCTATCAGCTAAGGAAGCAGATAGAAAGCCTTCCTTTGGAGGAACAGCATAAACGGAATAACGTAGAAGCCGCCATGTTCCAATACAGTTTTCATACACGTAATGGCAAGACCCGATATAGGGGCTTGCTCAAACATCGTATGCATGCATATAGCAGATGTATGTGGATGAACCTCCGAAGGATGGTAATATTCCAGATTTCAACATTTCAAAGATCGATATTTGCCCTTTTCGGGCCTATCAGAGAAGCTTTCGGCTCTTTCATGGCAATTTCTCGAAAGGTATTCACCTGCGAAGCCGATTGCTATGTTTCACTCAGCATGACCACACTGATCATGCTGGATTCAAAATATGCCCCCTTTTTAAAGTGGGCTCTTTTCTAGAGTTTCCCACACCCACTACAGCTGCTTCTGTGGGTATGGGAAACTATAGTTATATTACTTCACCAGCTTATATCTCTCGATTCCTCCAGAAGCACCGATAAGTCCTTGAGTCACCACCTTTATCACAAGGACACCTTTCTTCTTGTCAAAAGACTCTATGGAAGCACAATATACAATCCCCATCTTTTCATTAATTGAGACCATATAACTTCCTTTTTTTGTTTTTCCTACCTTGGAATAGTCGAACGCAGATTTATCGTATGAAGTTACTGGAGTATCTGTCAGATAATATGGAGACTTAAAAAACGACCCGTCCTTTCCCTTCCAGATTATCTCAGTTAATGTATATTCTTCATAATCCGAAATCCAATTATTCTCTACTCTCCACTTGGTGTTGACCAATTCTGAAATTGAAATTGTTTGCTGTGCCACGGCTGATGATGATATAGCCATGAACAACGCTGCTATTATGATTCTTAATGTTTTCATTTGTATCGTGCTTTTAGTCGTTTTCATATTTGTTTCAATTTCATCTGTAGATGACTATACTTTTCAAGTATGCCATTTACTTGATGGAGATGCCGGTCTTCTCAAATATGATTGTATTATTGTCCGGTATCAGTTTGTCGTTCTTGTCATATTTTATTGTCTGGACTTCAAATGTCGTACGCGACGGACTGCTGCTTATTGCATTGATTTCCACATTCTTGTTATACACCAGTCTTGCTTTACCTTTATCGAGCAGGAAGATTGTCAAGCAAGGTGGGTCTATGGAATCACGTGTGCCTCGCAGTGCTATAGCGTAGCAATCATCCGACATCTTTATCTTGTAGGCAGTTATATCCTTTGACTCCCTCCAAGGCTCATCGGAATAAGAAGCAAATGACCAGTAATTGAATTTATACCAAAGGTCATCATTCAGGAAGGAGCATTCGCTGGCTTTCGTGCCGTTTGCATAATATTCAAAGGTGACCTTATCAAAGAAAACATCTCCAAATGTTTCCAGATCCTCTTTGACATACTCCCTGACATTGTTGCGATAGTAACCGACCAGATAGTAACCGTCATTGATTCTGATAGTATCTTTATACTTCAACTCATAGTCAGAGACATCATGTGACAGCCGGGTATCTATCCAGAAAGAGTCAACGCTGTCAGTTGGCACAGTCAATTCATCCCGATCGTTTGCGATGATTGTCATATCTGCTGCAAACAGTTGGTTGATGCAACAAAGGCAAACCAACAATGAGAAATATAAATGTTTCATATAAGTCTATTTATTTTTATTGTAAACAAAAAATTCAACCTCATTATCACCAAAATACTTGTCAACATATATAACAGCATATTGCTGACATAATGTACACTTAACATCAGAACCCACAGAACGAGCGCCGCGATTTCCAGATTTTACTCGAACAGGAATAATCTGCGGTCTTGCCTCTGAAATCTCCAATGAAGCAGGATAAAACATAAGAGCACCCATAAGGGCTACGATAATTCTGAATCTTTTCATTTTGTTATTATGGTTAAAAATCGACTACAAAATTATGTCACCTACTTTCCAAATTTATCAGGTCTAAATCTTGTATTTATTGATAATTCCGCATAAAGTCTTGACCGTCTATACGTTAAAACAAACAACACAAGAAAAACAAGGTCTAAAGATATGTATTATATTACAAACAAGAAAGGAAATGGTATATTTTCACAACTAATTCAAGGTTGATTCCAAGGGGGTCTATATACATGCGTATTTCGTGACTAATTAGACAAGCAAATATGGCAGTCATTATAAGAAATATTGTTTTTTTCATAACTTGTTATTTTGGCGTGGGTAAATATATGCTGTTTCTATATATCCATGATCAGGTTCAATAACCAATGGAGTACTGAAAGTTAACTTACCTATATTATCTATCATCACGACCAGTTCTTTAGGCGAAAAGACGTCTGTCAGCTTTATATGAGATGTTATTTCATAACAGAATGAAGATCCATCTTCGTCAATAATGATCCTTGCAACTAAAAAAAACTGACTGAACGGGATACCTTTGGAATTATTTGAAAACAAGCTCTTTACGTACGATGAGTTCTTTTCCATCTCCTCCTTGTACTTTTTATAGTCTTTCCACAGTGGGGCATTGCGTCCACAACCATATTCAAGCTTGGATTTCCATATTGCCAATCGCTTGGATTTCAATTCTTTGATAAAATAGCGATAGAAATATTTTCCCGTAAATATGTTCTTCTGCTTCAATCCAATTAATGTCTGGTTGTCAATTACAACAGAATCCTGCATCTCATAAGGAAATTTCTCTTCTTGTGCAGCGTGAGAATTGGCAATTCCCAATAGCGAAAACAAGGCACACAAAACAAGGCACTTCAAGCCATGTAACCTTGTCAATAAACAATTTTTCTCTCTTTTTCTCATAATAAACTATTATTTTATTTTTACTCCTAACGAGTTAAATAACGAATCCCAATTATAAAGCTATGCAATCACCATTTACCGCAATCATCTTCGCAATGTTGTCTTGTTTACCGTCACCTACTTCACCATTTCGTATTTGCTTATTCCGTCTCCTACACCAATAAGACCTTTCGTGACTAATTTTGTAATGAAAGTCCCCTTCTTTTTATCAAAGGACTGTATGGAGGCGCAATAGACCACCTTCTGTTTTGGATTCAAGGTAACGATATACCGACCCTTCGTTTGCTTGCCGACCTTGGAATTATCGAACGCGGAATATTCACATGACGTTATAGGGGTATCAGTCAAGTAATAGTGATATGTAAAAGATGAACCATCTTTACGGTGCCAGATTATTTGACTCGCGGTGTACTGGTCGAAACTACCGTTTGCATTACCCTTTATCTTCCATCTGGTACCATTCAACTGTGATGTTGATACAGTGACCTGTGCCATGACTGATGATGATATTGCCATGAGCAACGCTGCTATTATGATTCTTAATGTTTTCATTTGTATCGTGCTTTTATATTTTGAGAGTTCCTTAAAGACGCTTGAGACGCAAAATTACGGTTTTTCTACCTACTGCTATAGGTTTGTTTTCTGCCTTCGTTTCACAAGACACTGTCAAAATCTTGTTGCTCTTGTCAAATGAGATGATTTTCCAGATAGACACTGCCTTGTTGATTTTGTTATACTCGTACAAATAACATCCAGAAGAATACTTGCCAACTTTTGAATTATCAAAAGTTTCAGTATTTGATTTGGATAAATAATAGGAATACTTCAGTTCATGACTCTTGCGTCCTTTATAGATGGCACTAACGCCTATTTCCGAGGATGAAAACTTCCACCGGTGGACAATACTGTCATCTATAGGATAAATAATTTCCCACTCACTATTAGATAATAATGTTGATTGCAATGTCACTTCTGCTTTTGAGATAATTGACATCAATACAAATAATAATATAAAAAAATATCGATACATATTCATTTAATTCTAAAAATATAATTCTTTTTAAAATTCGATTTGGAAATTGCAGTATATTTGTTTTTCTCTCCTATAGCACAATAGTAATAGAAAGAATCATAACCCACAATAGTGACCATATGTAAAAGTTCTGTCGAATATTCTGGCGAACTTATATAATCTGTATATTCCCCAGTAGAAACCAATGCGAGTACAGGATGATTGTTATTTAATGAATTCTCTATTGACGATGTATTAAAATTCTCTTGCTTTACATCTATGGCAAGATATAAAACATCTACGATATCTTGGAGAGACAATGCATTAGGTCCTCTAACATCCTTACCCATACAAAGACAATAATTCAACAGATCGAAACGCATATCGTTATAATCTTTGCCAGTCTCAATAGAAGCCATTAACGCTGCGGCATCTACGACACATTCATTAGGAAAAATCTGCTGTGGAGGATTAGGCGGCATGTTGTTTATAGTTGAAATATGGTTCATCCGACATTTCGAGTGATAGAATGTAAGAGTTTGTAGAAAAAAGAAGA
>SAMEA104315429__coassemble_377_pt1 | contig 41542 bp, 35 predicted proteins | sample SAMEA104315429__metabat2_high_PE_009 | metagenome-assembled genome bin SAMEA104315429 (sample SAMEA104315429) | gut metagenome | biome: Monkey gut; feature: monkey-associated habitat; material: faeces | place: China | collected 2013
GACTTCGTCCCGGGTTACTCTCGCTTCGCTCGGTATTGTCTTCCAGACAAATCTTGTTGTTTGGTTGTTTAGTTGTTTGGTTGTTTGGTTGTTTGGTTGTTTGGTTGTTTGGTTGTCAGGTGTTGTCTTCCAGACAAATCTTATTGTGCTATATAAAAAAATATCAATGAATAAAAACAGATAATTATGACATTACCTATTTCTATCCATTGATATTATTATATTACAGTGACTGTATAGGGTTAAATCTTGCTGATGATGCCAAGCTTGCTGCTCTCCAGGAAGTGGATGATAGCATTGATTTCCTTACCCTTAGGCACCTGCTCCTTGATCTGATTGATGGCGTCGAAGACGCTGGTCTGACCGTGGAAGACGAGGCGGTAGGCATTGGCGATGTGACCTATCACCTTCTCTGGAGTTTCGGAAGACTTCAGGAGAGTGTCGTTGACGCCGCCGTAGCGCACAGGATTGTCAGTAGCCACGATAAATGGAGGCACATCCTTTGAGATACGCACGCCACTGGTCACCATCGAAGCACCACCGATACGCACGTTGGAATTGATGATAACGCTTGACGAGAAGATGGCAGCGCTATGGATTTCGCAGTCGCCAGCCACCTTAGTGCCGTAGCCGAAGGTGACATAGTCGTCCACCTTAGTGTCGTGAGAGATATGCACACCTTCCATGAAGAAGTTGCGGTTGCCGATGCGGGTTTCGCCATCAGCAAACGTGGCACGGTTTACCACCACATTCTCGCGGAAGATATTCTCGTCGCCGATGATGAGAGAGGTCTCTGCGCCGTTGTATTCGAAGTCCTGTGGCTCAGCGCCGAGCACAGTGTTCTGATATACTTTGTTACCTCTTCCGAGCTTTGTGCCACGCATGATGCTGACGTAAGGGAAGATGACGCAGTCGTCACCGATTACCACATCGTCCTCGATGTAGGCAAATGGGTAGATAGTGACGTTCTTGCCAATCTTTGCGCCCGGTGCTATGTATGCTTTATCGCTTATCATAATTGTTTTCCTTTTTATATTATACAATTAGTATCTGCCTCCGCCGAGGGCATAGTAGAGGTTTACGACAGCCTGCATCTTGTAGAAATCGTCAGCCACTTTAGAGAGCTCTGCATTGAGAAGGCTCTGCTGAGCTGTGATTACTTCAAGGTAAGTGGCAGAGCCATCGTTGAACAGCATCTTGTTGTACTCCACATTCTTCTTCAGGCTTGCCACCTGCTTTTCCTCAAGCTTTGACTTCTCGTCGGAAGAATTATAGAGCACGAGGGCGTTACTCACCTCAGAACCAGCAGAGAGGACAGCGTTCTGCCAAGTGTTGAAAGCCTGTTCCTGCTTTGATTTAGCCACCTTCAGTCCTGCTATTATCTGTCCGTGGGCGAAGATAGGCTGTGTGAGTGAACTAACAGCAGAGAGCAACCACTTGCCAGGGTTTGTGATACCACCGCCACCAGAGTTGGTGAAAGCTCCTGTTCCAGAGATAGAGATGCTCGGATAGAAGCGTGAGCGGGCTGTATTCACGTCGTAGAAGCACTGTGCGAGCGACATCTCAGCATAGTGGACGTCAGGACGATTGTTGAGCAACTGCAAGCTAACACCAGTGGAGAACTCAGCAGGGAGCGACTGTCCCTCGAAAGTGCCGCGCTGAATGCTTTGCGCTTGCTGACCGAGAAGGAGGGAGAGGGAGTTTTCAGTCTCGCGAATCTGACGCTTGAGGTCGGTGGCTTGCGCCTGTACAGAGTAGTAATTGGCCTCTGCACTCTGTACGGAAGTCTCCTTTACGCGTCCCAATTCCTTCTGTATCTTCATGATTTTCCATGTCTCCTCGGTGAGCTTGGTCATGTCATTGACCACCTCCAGCTGCTTATCCAGCATCAGGAGAGTGTAGTACATATTGGCAACATTGGATATTACCTTAGTCTGTACCACCTGCTGATAGTCTCTTGTAGCCAGGAGAGACATCTGGGCAGAGCGCTTCTGATTGAGAAGGTTGCCGAAGAGGTCGATACTCCATGATGCAGTGACAGGCAGGGAGTAAGTCTTGGAAGTCTTTCCTCCATCCCAAGAAGCCAGTGTTCCCTGTGGAGAGAATGTGAAACCAGGCACGAAAGCGAGCTTAGCCACCATCAGCTGATCCTCCACCATCTTCACGTTGAGGGCGGCATTGAGCAGGTTTGTGTTGTTGCTCAGAGCCGTTTCGATAAGCGATTGCAGATGAGAGTCGGTGAACACTTCGCGCCAAGGCAGGTTGCCGAAGCTGGTAGTGTCGCTGACAGCGAGCGTATCTGTGGTGCGCACGGTGTCGCGTACGAGCCCCTTGGTGTTGACCTCAGGACGCTCGTACTTGTTGTATAGTCCGCAACTGGTCATCACGAGCGATGCTGTTGCGAGAAGAATTATCTTGTTTAGTTTCATTGTTACTTTGATTCTTGAAGACCCTTATTTAGTATTTTTGTCTATCTGCTCATGCAGTGCGCCAGCCACGTATGGGTTGGTATATTGACGTATCTCAGAATCCACATTGGCACTGTCGCCTTCAAACTCGATAGCCTTCACCTTCTCCTGCAGTGTCTGGAAGACATAGAAGAGAGCAGGCACAATCATAATCTGGCAAAGCATACCGATAAGCATACCGCCTACGGCTGCGGCACCGAGAGTCATGTTACCATTGTAGCCTACGCCCCAAGGCATGAGCAATGGGAGCAGACCGATAATCATTGCCAATGAGGTCATCAGAATAGGACGCAGACGGGCAGAAGCACCGAGCACTGCTGACCATGAGATTGCCATACCTGTGCGGCGACGCTCCAGAGCGAACTGCACGATGAGGATGGCGTTCTTTGCCAGAAGACCCATCAGCATGATAAGAGCAATCTGCATGTAGATGTCATTGTTCTTGCCAAACATATTGGTGAAGAGGAATGCTCCTGCAAGACCGAACGGAATGGAAAGGATTACTGACAGAGGCAGGATGTATGACTCATACTGTGCTGACAGAATGAGATATACGAACAGGAGACAGAGTGCAAAGACGATAGCTGTGGAGTTGCTGCTCTCCTGCTCTGTACGTGTCAGACCGGAGAATTCGTAGGTGTATCCAGCAGGCAAAGAAGCCTTAGCCACCTCAGACATTGCATTGATGGCATCGCCAGTGGAGTAGCCTTCCGCTGCAGAGGCATTGACATTGATAGAGGTGAAGAGGTTGAAACGGTCGATTTCCTGCGGACCATATACGCGGCTGAGGTTTACATACTCCTTGATAGGAGCCATCTCGCCAGCTGATGTGCGCACGAAGATATTGTCAAGACTCTTGACATCGGCACGATCCTTAGGGGCAGCCTGGATATATACGCGGTAGAGCTTACCGTAGCTGTTGAAGTTTGAGGCATACATACCGCCGTAATAGCCCTGCATAGTAGAGAGGACAGAAGAAGGGTCTAAGCCGCTCTGCTTACATTTTGCTACGTCAACGTCAATCTTGTACTGTGGGTACTTGGTGTTGTAAGATGTCATAGCGTTAGAAATCTCCGGACGCTTATTGAGCTCGCCGAGGAATTTCTGTGTGACATCATAGAATTTATTGACGTCACCACCGGTGCGGTCCTGCATAGAGAAGGTCATACCATTGGTGGCAGAGAAACCCTGTACCATAGGAGGCTGGAAGGCAAGAATCTGTGCGCCCTTGATGGCAGCGGTCTGCTTGTATATCATGCCGAGCACCATTGTGGAACCGAGATTATGCACTCCGATATACTTCAGTGGGCCTTCCTCCTTCTGACGCTCTTCGAATGACTTGAGCTTGATGATGAAGGTACCCTGGTTAGAGCCCTGTCCAGCGATGAAGTTGTAACCAGTGATACGCATACGGCTGGCGATAGCAGGGTTTGTGGCAAGCATACGGTCCACCTGATCCATCACTTCGTTAGTCTTCTTCATAGAAGTGCCTGGAGGGGTAGATACAGTACAGAATACGGTACCTGTGTCTTCATCAGGCACAAGACCTGTCTTTGTGGTGCTCATCAGCACTACCAATAATGCAATACCTACGATTACAGAGGCAATAGCAATGACAGGACGCTCCACGATGCGGCGCACGCCCTTGGTATATTTATCCAATACCTTGCCGTAAGCAGTGTTGAAAGAGGTATGGAAGCGATCTGCGAATGACATCTTGCGAGTCTTTCCTTCCTCATCCTTTGGCTTCAGCAGAATTGCACAGAGGGCAGGGGAGAGCGTAAGAGCGTTGACAGCAGAGATGATGATGGAGATAGCCATGGTGATACCAAACTCTCTATAGAATGCACCTGACGTACCGCCCATGAATGACACCGGAATGAATACGGAAGCCATAACGAGGGTGATGGAAATAATGGCGCCAGAGATTTCATTCATCGCATCAATGGCAGCCGTGCGGGCTGACTTATAGCCGAGGTCGAGCTTGGCATGCACCGCCTCGACGACCACTATGGCGTCATCGACCACTATGGCTATGGCAAGCACAAGGGCGGCAAGGGTCAGCAGGTTGAGCGAGAATCCGAAGATATAGAGGAAGAAGAATGTACCAATCAGAGATACTGGCACGGCGATAAGCGGAATAAGCGTAGAGCGCCAGTCCTGAAGGAAGATATATACCACGATAAACACGAGGATGAATGCCTCACAAAGGGTCTTGATAAGGTCTTCGATAGAGGCAAAGAGGAACTCTGTCACGTCCTGCATGATGTCGAAGTGGATGCCAGGAGGCATTGTAGCTTCCTGATCCTTGAGGAGCTTCTTGATGTTGGTAGCAATCTCTGTAGCGTTGGAACCGGCGGTCTGAGTCACCATCATGGTGACAGAAGGCTTACCATTGTTCTGTGATTCTACGGTGTAAGAGAGGGCACCCATCTCCACGCGTGCCACATCCTTCACGCGGATGGTCTGTCCGTCCTGAGTAGATTTGATGATCATATCGCCAAATTCCTCAGGTGACTTCAGACGACCTTTGTAGCGGAACGCGTATTCATACTGATTATCAGATGTTTCGCCCACAGAGCCAGGAGCGGCTTCGATGTTCTGCTGAGCAAGAACACCAGTGAGGTCACTTGGGATAAGTCCGTAGCTCTTCATCTTGACAGGATCAATCCAGAGGCGCATAGTGTAGTCTTTCATAGAGAAACACTGACACTCACCTACACCGTTGACACGCTTGATGGCAGGCACTACGTTGATATTGGCATAGTTGGTGAGGAATTCGTCGTCGTAACGGTCATCATCTGCGGTAAGACCGAAGAGGATAACGGTGGATGACTGACGCTTCATCACGGTCACACCAGCCTTTGTCACCTCGGCAGGAAGGAGGGCAGAAGCCTGTGATACGCGGTTCTGCACGTTCACCTGACACATATCTGGGTCCATGCCCTGCTTGAAATATACGGTGATGGAAGCCGATCCACTATTGGTAGCAGCTGAAGTCATGTAGGTCATTCCTTCTACACCGTTGATCTGTTCCTCCAGTGGTGCAAGCACGGAGTTGAGCACTGTCTCGGAGTTAGCACCGGTATATGATGCACGCACCATGATGGTAGGAGGCGCCATGTTAGGGTACTGCTCGATAGGCAGTGACACCAGGCCGAGTACACCCAGGATAACCACGAGGATGGAGATCACCGTGGAGAGCACAGGGCGTGTGATAAATCTATCTAATTTCATTTGTTTACTTATTATGTTGTTTGGTTGTCATGTTGTTTGGTTGTCATGTTGTTTGGTTGTTTGTCTTTTTTGCAGAAGAAAAAACGAAATCATTCTGCAATCAACAAAACCACAAAACAACAAGACCACGAAACCACAAAACCACGAATATTACTTACCGAGAGCGTTCTTCAGTTTTCCAAGGTCGCCCTGAGCCTCGCCGAGCTGCTCTGTCTTCTTCAGCTTTTCAGCATATTGTGCCTCTGTGATAGGCTTGATTTCCATGCCATCCTGCAATGAAGAGACGCCATTTACCACGAAGCGGTCGCCTATCTTCATACCAGAAGTGATGATATAGTTCTTTCCGTCGTTCTGAGGATTGATGCTTACGAGGGTGTATCTCACCTTGTTGTCCTTGCCTACGATATATACGAAGTGCTTGTCCTGAACCTCCACTACAGCTTCCTGAGGAATAATAACAGCGGAAGAAGCATGCTGAGGCACTACGATTGAGCCGGAAGCACCAGTCTTCAGCACGCGTTCAGGGTTAGGGAAGTCGGCACGCATTGACACGCTACCAGTGGTCTGGTCGATTACTCCGCTCACTGTAGCCACCTTTCCTGGATGCTCATAGATAGAGCCGTCAGCCAACTGGAGCTTTACTGCAGGATAATTAGCTATGGCAGCATGGAGACCGCCCGCTGTCTTTGTCATCTCAAGGAGTTCCTTCTCTGTCATGGAGAAATAGACCTGCATGGAGGAATTGTTGGATACAGTGGTGAGAGGCTGCTGTGAAGAAGCGCTTACGAGGGCACCTACACGGTAAGGAAGGTCGCCGATGACGCCATTAGCAGGGCTTGTCACGTAGCAGAAGTCAAGGTTTTGCTTAGCAGAAACGTAAGCTGCCTTTGCCTGAGCAAGCTGTGCTGCCGCGCTCTCCATAGCGTTCTTGGCAGACTGGAGCTCGTAAGAACCGATGACATTATTCTGGAAAAGTTTCTCAGAGTTATTGTAAGTGAGGCGAGCAGTGTTGAGCTGAGCCTTTGCAGCATTGACAGCAGCCTTTGCCTGACGTGCTGCTGCAGCGTAGGTCACATTGTCGATGACGAAAAGAAGCTGGCCTGCCTTGACCTGCTGACCTTCCTTTACGCAAAGCTTAGTGATAAATCCAGAAATCTTTGGACGGATTTCTACATCCTGAATACCCTTAATAGTAGCGGGATAAGTAGTCTGGAGTTCTGCGTTCTGTCCCTGCACTGTGCGGACTGCATACTCATTGTCGCCGAAGTTAGGCTTACCGCCACTCTTGCCGCCTCCGCATGAGGCGAGCACTGCAGCCAATGCTGCAACCAATACGATTTTCATTTTTTTCATACCTATGTTTATACTATATTTTTATTTCCAATTTTCTATGCTTTATATTGTTATGGAAAATGTTATCTTCAATTACAATACAGCCTTAAAACTAAAACACTTTTCTGAGTTTCCGACTGCAAAGGTACACACATTATTTATAATATAGAAATATTTTCCTCGTTTTTTAACAAAGTTTGTATCACATTTTACGTCTTTAAACCCGGATTCCCCTCTTTATATCTATAAAAATGATGCAGGTCAAGATTTTGTGTGAGAAAACGAATACTAAGAGAGTACAGCTAAATAATCTTCCAATGCCACGGGCAACAAGCTGACTACAGATGACAGGATGACCCGCTATGCCCTTCTCACCTTCGTTTATAAAATGCCACGGCTCTGGTAAGTCTTGTTGTTTGGTTGTCTGGTTGTCTTGTTGTTTTGTTGAATGTATAAGCAATGCACACAACTAAACAACAAGACAACCAAACAACCACACAACTGAACAACAAGACAACTAAACAACAAGACAATACCGGGCGCAGCGAGAGCAACCTGGGACGAAGTCTCGTGGGTAACGACGGCACGGAAGGAGCTGTCTGGAAGACACTACCATGTATTGAGAGTGTTCTTGTTCTTTCGGTATTGCCTTTCAGACAAATCCCATTGCGTAGCAGTCTGGTCTTCAAGTTGTTAGGACGCTTTTTAGTCTATTGACTTTGTGGAGTAAAAACAAGGCAAAACAATAGCTATGCTTTTACCTCCCAATAACTATGCTTTTACCTCCTAATAGCTATGCTTTTACCTCCTAATAACTATGCTTTTACAAAGCCCCCTTTTTTTGTCCCCTCAAAGGGGGAGGAAATATTACGTTCTTCGCCTTGTGAACAAGGTGGAAAATGCGTATTTTTTATGAAAAAATAGCGCTATATCTTTCATTTTCTGAATATCATTTGTTATCTTTGCATTCGAAAAACCTAAAACAGTGGTATATGAAGAAGATAATGATTGCTTTTTGGCTATTATGCAGCACGATAGCCTTGTCGGCGCAGACACTGCGGCAGTCCGTGGAAAACGGAGTGCAGACCAGTGTGCGACAGTCCGAAAACCATGAATGGCGCGAGGCTTTCGCCACTTGTAGAGCCCTCGATGCTATGATAGGAAATGGCAATCCCGACCTGCATTACCTCGTGGCAAAAGAGCGATTCCGCCTCTATTACCACATCAAGAAAATGCCGGAATGCCGCGCGCAGCTCGCTCTGATGGAGAATTATGCCCGTGCCAGCAAGAAGAATGACCTCATAGAGGATATGCTGACCAGAAAAGCTGGGCTCGCCAAGACCACTGGCAATATCAGTCTCGCCACGGAATGCTGCAAGGAAATCTTCGCCATCCACGCCAAAGGCAAGGACGACGACGGCAAGGAGCAATGCTATAAGGACATGATTGCCAAGGCAAAGCAAGAGAAAAATGCTTTCATGGCTGACGTGATAGGCAGGATGTACAGCAAATGGTCTGACTCCATCGCTGGCATCAGATCGGCTAACGAACTCAAAGATGCCAAAGCACAGTTTGCCGCGGCGCAGGAAGAGATAGACGTCATAGAGACGAAAATCACGATGCAGGGGGTCTCTATCGTTATTCTGATTGTCATCGCAGCAGGTCTTGGAGCCGCATTGGCTTTCTTCGTACTCCTTATGTTCAAGAACATCAGGGAGATAAAACGCCTGAAGGAAAGCCTTTCGCTCGCCAATTCCAACAATGCACAGAAGAATCGTTTCCTCAATAACATCAGCGCACAGATACGTCCTGCCCTCAATGCTATGGAGAATGGCGACACAAAGCGCCAGATAAAGGCACTGCAGAGCTACATGGATCATATCGAACGCTATATGGCGCTGGAGCAGACACGAGATGAGCACTATCAGACGGCTGAAGAAAACATGGCGCAATTCTGCCAGACAGCGGCTGACGAGGTAAAGAAAATAGTCAGACAAGGCACTGCCGTGACATACAACTCACAGTCTTTCACCTTCTCTACCAATGCGGAAGCATTGCGAGAAATAGTGCTCGGCATAGTGGGCGAAGCGGTGAAGCATGATGGAGTGGAGCGTATCACCATCGAATTCAAGAAGCGTAACCCTCATACCGGCCACCTCAACATCACCGTTGTGGGCATGAAACTGCCAGAGGAAAAGCGCGAATCGCTCTTCCAGGCTTTCACGGAGACCGTAGATCTCACAGAGGGCGATGGACTTACATACCCTACTTGCAGCCTTATGGCTTACAAGCTCGATGGTCATCTGCGCCTCGATGATGAGTATAGACAAGGCACCCGCTTCGTCCTGGAACTGAAAGGTTGACGAAACATGAACGAAAAGGAGACTGCATCGGCAATGGCTGACGGCAGTCTCCTTTTCCTGTCACGAAGGCAACCTTCGGCTGTCGTTCAAAGGGTGCAAAATAAAGGCAACTATCTATGATAATGCCTGTTTTTCGGTTAAAGGAAGAAAAATTTTCTTCTTTTAAGGTATATTTTCATAATAATAACGTATTTTTTGGAAGATTTTCCGATATTATGAGTAATTTTGCAATCGGAAATTTTCGCGCGCGTGTTTTATATGTAGAACACTATAAGAAAATGCACGCAGAATGACAAGTAATAACGTAGAAAATAAAAAACGAAACCAAATAAAATGAGATCTAAAATAATCGCTTTTGCACTCCTTGTGATCACAGTATGCTCTATGTCGTCATGTCTCAATGATGACAATACCGAGGTAACATTCTACGATGATACTGCCATCACCAGCTTCTCGCTCGGCAATTTCGTATATAATGTTACACTGAAAACAAAGGACGGCAAGGATAGTATCGTGTCAAGAAATGCGGTGGGAACTAATTATCCTGTCTTCATCGACCAGACCAACCGTCGCATCTACAACGTCGATTCCCTGCCAGTGGCTACTGATATGAAGCACATGCTCGTCTCTGCTTATGCAAAAAATGGCGGCACTGTGCTCCTCAAGAAGATTGGAAGCGACTCGCTCCAGCTCTTTTCCAGCACCGACTCGCTCGATTTCTCTGTCACACGTGAGTTGACTGTATATTCACAGTCTGGTCTCAATACAGCGAAATACACCGTGGACCTCGTGGCTCATAAGGAATATGCTGACTCCTTCGAATGGAAGAAGCTCGCTATGGTGGAGAAAATTGCTGCTTATAAGGCTGTGAAGACAGTGGCTTTCGATAATCATCTCTACCTTCTCGGTAAGACAGAGAGCGGTGCAGAACTTCTTTCCACTCCTATCACAGACGGCAAAAACTGGGCTGACGTCACTTCGTTCAGCGCTTCTCTCTCTGATGAAGCAAGCATCATAGCAAGTGATAACTGTCTTATGGTTGCTGATAAAGGCATCATCTACACCACTGCTGATGGCGCAGAATGGAGCAGCGGCGAGGCGCAGGGCATCAAGACTCTCGTAGGTTTCTGCAATGACGAAGTCTTTGCACTCTCTGATGGCGGCGAGATGCTCGTATCGCTCGATGGCGGTAAGGCATGGAATATTGACAAAATAGATGAAGATAAGAGTCTTCTTCCTGCCTTGGATGTCAATTCTTACGCTACTCAGACCCTCACAAACAAGGATATTGCACGCATCGTAATGGTGGGCGCACGTGCTGAGAGCGATACCACTGCCGTGGTATGGAGCAAGATAGTAGAGCAGGATAAGGCTTATGATATGCCTTGGTCATACCAGGAATTTGCTGCTGGCAATGGATATAAGCTCCCTAATATGGAAGGTCTCACCATGACATCCTACAACGGACAGCTCTTCGCCATCGGCGGAAAGGGCAGAAATGGCTCTTCTGTCAAGGCTTTCAGCAATGTGTATATCTCCAACGACTGCGGAATAACATGGCATACAGATGACGCACGCTTCGCTTTCCCTGACATATTCAAGGCTGACAACGCCTCTATCGTGGCTGACGGAAAGGGCTATATCTGGATTATCGCCACTGGTTCAGGTCAGGTCTGGAGAGGAAAAATCAATAAGTTGGCTTGGGCTAATAAGTAACCGACCGGCACTTTACATCCCAAACGGTCACATTGTCATTGCTTTCTTGCAAGGAACGGTTTAAGGACAACGCAGGTACCACGTCGCAAAGGCTTCGCTTTTTCATCCTGAATGATAAGGGCGACTGCCACCCAACTGACGACACTATATATATATAATAATGTACGCGCGATGAAGTCAGGCATTCACAGCATCATCATATCCATCCTCCTGATTTTCTCCTGCACCACAGTGATGGCGCAGGAAGATTCGGAATACCGCATGGAGATAGGCGGAGGCGTGGGAATGATGACCTATGAGGGCGATTTCAACGGCAGCGTGATGTCCGGAAGCAACACTTCACCATCACTGATGCTTATCCTGAGGCGAGTGATAAATCCTTATTGCGCTTTGCGCTTCGGCATCGGTTACGGCAAACTGAAAGGTGCTTCCAAGGATTTGCAGACATATTATCCGGACTTCAACACCGGACTCTCTACGGAATCGGCTCGAAAGGACTATGAGTTTAATAATAATCTCATTGACCTCGCTGCGACATACGAATATAATTTCTTCCCTTACGGCACAGGACATGATTACCGTGGGGCACAGAGATTTACGCCTTTCATCAGTCTGGGCATCGGTTTCACATACGTCAACTGCAAAGATGGCACCGTCGATCTCGCGGATGCAGGCAGTATTCCTTCCGGAGGACTGGTAGGTGCGCCAGAGATGAGTGGCTCAAAGGGCGTCTTTACTGCCAATCTGCCTTTGGCTTTCGGAGTGAAATATAAGTTGACGGAAAGGCTCAACCTCGCAGCCGAGTGGGCATTCCATTTCACATTGTCCGACAAGCTCGATGGAGTAAAAGACCCTTACCGCATCAAGAGCAACGGTATGTTCAAGAATACGGACTGCTATAGCAATGTGCAGATTTCCCTCACTTACAGTTTTTGGGAGAAATGCTCCACCTGTAATAAGGATTGACCCTCAGGGTTTTACATGAGATGTCTATAAGAAAAGACGATGGATGATATAATCCTCCGCTCTTATCTCTTGATGTTTCACTCCAGAAAAGCAGTACATTTGAAGCAAGAAAAATAGTATAAAGACAATGATAGACAAGAATAGAATACCCCAGCACATAGCCATTACAATGGATGGCAACGGACGCTGGGCGACAGAGAAAGGCAAACCACGCGCCTACGGCCATCAGGCTGGAGTGGAGACCGTGCGTCGCATCACTGCGGAGTGCACTCGTCTCGGCGTGAAATACCTCACTCTATATACCTTTTCCACCGAAAACTGGAATAGGCCTGCAGATGAAGTGGCTGCCCTCATGGGACTTGTGCTCACAAGTCTTGAGGATGAAATCTTCATGAAGTATAATGTGCGCTTCCGCGTCATTGGCGATAGGTCGAGACTTCCAGAGGCTGTGGCAAAGAAACTCGAAGAGACTGAGCAGCATACTGCCAATAATGAGAAGATGACTATGGTCGTTGCACTCAGTTATTCTTCCAGATGGGAGATAACAAAGGCGGTAAGAGATATCGCTAATGAGGTAAAAAGCGGTGCTATTGCTTTGCAAGACATATCTGAAGAGACTGTCACTGAGCATCTGTCCACCAGTTTTATGCCTGACCCAGAGCTCCTTATCCGCACCGGAGGCGAGCAGCGCATCAGCAATTATCTCCTATGGCAGATAGCTTACTCCGAGCTCTATTTCTGTGACACCTATTGGCCTGACTTCATGGAGGATGACCTCCACAAGGCGATAGAGGACTATCAGTCACGTCAGAGACGTTTCGGAAAGACGGAGGCACAGGTGGAAAACGAAGAGAAACAGTAGTCTTCACCACGCCTTTACTACATAAACACTTCCCCAATAAACTCCTAATAAAGTAGAATCAGATAATGTATATTTTGACTAAACGACTTTGGATGCTTGCCATCATGGTGATTCTCCAGTCATCATTGATGGTATTTCATGCAAATGCCCAAGACAAGATCATAAACCCTGACATCAACTACACAGGCCAGCCACGCATGTGTACTATCAAAGCCATTCGCGTCTCTGGCGTAGAAGGCTATGAAGAGTATATGCTCACCAATATTTCTGGGCTTTCCATCGGACAGGAAATATCCGTTCCGGGAAATGAAATCACTGATGCTGTCAAGCGTTATTGGCGTCATGGACTCTTCTCTGACGTGAAAATAGCGGCTGACTCCATCGTCGCTGACGACATATATCTGCACGTCTATCTCAAGACTCGACCACGAGTCTCCACCATCAACTATCACGGACTCAAGAAATCCGAGCGTGAAGACATGGAGCAGAAATTGGGATTGCTCAAGGGTTCGCAGATCACTCCTAACATGATTGACCGTGCGAAAATCCTTGCTAAGAGATATTTCGACGACAAAGGCTTCAAGAATGCTGACGTGATAATTCGCCAGCGCGATGATGTGGCACAGAAAAATCATGTCATCCTCGATATTGACGTCGATAAAAAGCAGAAGACGAAGGTGCATTCCATCACCATCGAAGGTAATGATAAGCTCTCTTTGTCTAAGATTAAGGGTGGAGTCTTCAAGAAAGGCGCACTCGGAAAAATCAATGAAGCTGGAAAATTCTACAGTTTCTTCAAGTCAAAGAAATTCACTCCCGAGCGATATAAGGAGGCTAAGGAAAACCTTATCAAGAAGTATAACGAACTCGGTTACCGCGATGCCGTGATACTCGAAGATAGCGTCTCCACCTTCGACGAGAAGCATGTCGATGTATATATGAAGGTGGAGGAAGGACAGAAATACTATCTCCGCAACATCACATGGGTGGGTAATACCATCTATTCCGCTGATTACCTCGCTCATATCCTCGGTATGAGAAAGGGAGATGTGTATAATCAGAAGTTCCTCAACAAGCGCCTGACTGAAGATGATGACGCTGTGGGTAATGAATACTGGAATAATGGTTACCTCTTCTATCAGCTTCAGCCTACTGAAGTCAATATTATAGGTGACAGCATCGACCTCGAAATGCGTATCTTCGAGGGTCCTCAGGCTCATATTTCCCACGTCCGCATCACTGGTAACAACCGTATCTACGAGAATGTAGTGCGTCGTGAGCTCCGTACCAAGCCTGGCGACCTCTTCTCTAAGGAGGCTCTTATGCGTTCAGCTCGTGAACTCGCATCTATGGGACACTTCGATCCTGAAAAGGTAAACCCTGATGTCAAGCCTAACGCTGAGGACGGAACTGTGGATATCAACTGGAATCTTGAGCAGAAATCCAATGACCAGATTGAATTCTCTCTCGGTTGGGGACAGACTGGTGTCATAGGTAAGATTGGATTGAAGCTCAATAACTTCTCTATGGCAAACCTCTTCAATAAGAATAAGGAGCATCGTGGCATCATGCCTATCGGTGATGGTGAGACTCTTTCCATCGGTGCACAGACCAATGGTTCTTACTATCAGTCATATAATGCTGGATATTCCACAGGCTGGTTGGGCGGAAAACGTCCGCTGCAGTTCAGCTATAATATGTTCTTCTCAAAGCAGACAGACGTCAATTCCAACTACTATAACCAGAGTTGGATGACCAATTATTACAACTACATGGGTGGTTACGGCAGTTATAACTACGGTTACAACAACTACCAGAACTACTATGACCCAGACAAATACATCAAGCTCTTCGGTGCAAGCATAGGTATCGGTAAGCGCCTCCGTTGGCCTGACGACTACTTCGTGCTCTCCATGAATGTCTCCTTCACCAGATATATGCTGAAGAACTGGAGATACTTCCTCATCACCACGGGTAACTGTAACAACCTTAACTTCGGTGTTTCCCTCTCTCGTACATCTACCGACAACCAGTTGTTCCCTCGTCGTGGTTCTGAGTTTGAGCTTTCTGTTTCTCTTACTCCACCTTGGTCTGTCTTCGACGGCAAGGACTACAAGAATCTTGCTACCGATGCTCTCTCCAAAAACTATGCTAAGGAGCAGCAGGATAAGTATCGCTGGGTGGAATACCACAAGTGGAAATTCAAGAGTAAGACATATACCGCGCTCACTAATGGCGCTAAGTGCTTCGTCTTGATGACAAGAGTGGAGTTTGGTATCCTCGGTTCTTACAACAAATACAAGAAATCTCCATTCGAGACTTACTACATGGGTGGTGACGGTATGTCAGGCTACTCCACAGGATATGCTGAAGAAACCATCGGACTCCGTGGTTACGACAACGGTTCGCTCACGCCTTACTATCAGGAAGGCTATGCTTACGACCGCTTTACTCTTGAGCTTCGCTATCCATTCATGCTCGGTAACACCACCATCTACGGACTCACATTCGTCGAGGCAGGTAATGCTTGGAACGACGTGAAGAAGTTTAATCCATTTGATATGCGTCGTAGTGCCGGTGCTGGTGTCCGCATCTTCCTCCCAATGGTAGGACTTATGGGTATCGACTGGGCATACGGTTTCGACAAAGTATTCGGACAAAAGGGTGGTGGACAGTTCCACTTCATCCTCGGTCAGGAGTTCTAATATAAAGCAGAATGAAGAATGCAGAATGAAGAATGATAGTTAGTCTTTCTACGTAGATACTACGCAAGCTAAGAATTATCCCTTCTATTCTCCATTCTTCATTTTCATTTATTATCATCCAAGCCCCCACCACATAAATAGTACCCACCCCCTCCGCCCCTGTGTCGGGCGCGTTACCGCCCGATATTAATAATAATCCCAATAAAAAAAGCAACCAAACAATGAAAAAACTAATCCTCTTCGCCATCCTGGCAATAGCCTCATTGACGGCAAATGCACAGAAATATGCCCTCATCGACATGGAGTATGTGCTCAAGAATATCCCCGCTTACGAGCGTGCTAACGAGCAATTAGCACAAGTATCCAAGAAATGGCAGGCTGAAGTAGAGGCACTTAACCTCGAAGCTGCCACCATGTATAAGAACTACCAGAATGAGGTGGTTTTCCTGTCACAGGAACAGAAGAAAGCAAAGCAGGAAGCTATCATGCAGAAAGAGAAAGAAGCTGCCGAACTAAAGAAGAAATACTTCGGTCCGGAAGGCGAATTATTCAAGAAAAGAGAGTCCCTCATGTCACCGATACAGGAGGAAATCTACAACGCAGTGAAGGACATAGCAGAGCTTCGTGGATACTCTATGGTAATAGATAGAGCATCCGATAACGGCATCATCTTTGCATCGCCAAAGATTGACATCTCTAACGAAGTTTTGCAGAAATTGGGCTATAGTGTGCAATAACTTGCATCGGAATTGCTAAATTAAACTAAAAGGACAATAAAACTTTTGCCCTTTCAGCCTTTTATGTTACCTTTGTATCGCGTATGCCGAAATGGCACTGCGATACAAAGGTGACGTGGACTTAGAAAAGCAATACTGATTATCAGTATATCCATGTCTCGCAGAATGCAGAACAACCTAAATAATAGCAGATAAATAACAACAAAAAAATACAAAACAAAACAATGAAAAAGATTATCATCTTGATGATGCTGTTCGCGCCTCTCGCTGTAATGGCACAGAAGTTCGGACATGTAGATACTCAGAGCATCATGCAGACTCTCCCTGAAATCGCAAAGGTAAACGGTGAACTCCAGGCTATCGCACAGCAGTATGAGAATGATCTCAAGGCTATGCAGGAGGAACTCCAGCGCAAGAGCGATGAATATGAGAAGGCAAAGGCTACTATGGCGCCTACAAAGCAGAAGGAGACAGAGACTTCTCTCGCTGAAATGTACCAGAAGATTCAGCAGACTTACGCTCAAAACCAGCAGGAAATGCAGAAGAAACAGCAGGAAATGATGGCTCCTATCTACAAGAAAGTACAGACTGCTATTCAGAATGTAGGTAAGGCTGGTCAATATACTTACATCTTCGAGCAGGGTGCCGCTCTCTATATCGGTACAGGTTCTAAGGATGTTACTTCTGAAGTTAAGGCTGAACTCAACAAACTTAAATAATCATTAAGGCCTAAAATGCCAGATATGGAAATGAAAAGTGAAAGAAGAAAAATGCTGTTGCTCCTTTCCTCACATGGGGAATAGGCTGTATTACTAATGCGTATTTTTCATTTTTCGCTTTTCATTTTTTCATGTCTGCTTCGCTTCTGACTCCCGATAATTGTTCTTTCTCTTTTTGCTTATCTTATTTGAATATGCGCAAGTATCTGTTTTTAATCCTCTTGGCGATTATTCCTGCATTAAAGTCTGCCAACGCACAGGATATTGCAGGGACAAACCATCAGACACAGCACACAGCTACCCAGATGAAAATAGGCTATTTCAGCTATAATGAGGTGCTGCGTGCCATGCCTGAGTATGCTACAGTGCAGAAACATCTCGACGATCTTCGCGCTCAGTATGAGAATGAGATGACGAATGCAGAGAAGGAGTTTAATGAAAAGTATGAACTCTTCCTCGATACTCAGCAATCTATGGCTAAGGCTATTCGCGAAAAGCGACAGAGCGAGCTGCAGAGCATGATGGAAAGAAACGTCGCTTTCAAGGAGGAAGCAAAGAGATTGCTCGCTGATGCTGAGGAGAAAGCTATGAAACCGCTGCATGATAAGATTGCTAAAGCTCTCTATTTTATCGGTAATGAGCGTGCTTATATCCTCATAGTCAATACAGACAGCAATGCTTGTCCTTACCTCAATCCTGCAATGGCGGAGAATATCACTACGCTCCTAAATGATGCCTTGAAGTAAAGTACAGATCTTAAAATAACTTTTCTACCGTTTAATGGATAAGAATAACGCAATGGGACCTATCGGAGTCTTCGACTCTGGATATGGAGGACTCACCATACTACAGCAGTTGCGCAAGCGATTGCCACAGTACGACTTCCTCTATCTCGGCGATAATGCACGAGCTCCTTATGGCCCGCGCTCCTTTGATGTGGTCTATGAGTTTACGCGCCAGGCTGTGCTCAAGCTCTTCAGCATGGGATGCCACCTCGTAATCCTCGGATGCAATACCGCTTCTGCCAAGGCTCTGCGTACCATTCAGCAGAAGGATTTGCCAGTGATAGCGCCTGACAGACGCGTCCTCGGCGTAATTCGTCCTACGGTAGAGATTATCGGAAACCTCACCACGTCAAGGCATGTCGGCCTTGTAGCCACAGAGGGAACGGTGAAAAGCGAAAGCTACACCATAGAGATTCAGAAATTCTTTCCAGACATCAAGGTGTCTGGACAGGCGTGCCCACTGTGGGCTGCCATAGTCGAAGCAGGCGAAGCTGAGACTGAAGGCGCTGATTATTTCGTCAGAAAACGCATAAATCAGTTGCTCGAAAAAGACAATAAGATTGATACCATCATCCTCGGATGCACGCATTATCCTCTCTTGATGAATGCTTTGAAGAAGGCTGTGCCACAAGGCATCAACATCGTTCCGCAGGGAGAGTATGTCGCAGCAAGTCTGGAGGATTACCTTCATCGCCATGCTGAAATGGATGCTAAATGCTCCAAGCACGGAAATACACGCTATTTCACTACCGAAAATCCGGAGCGCTTCAAGGAATGCGCCACCATTTTCCTTAATGAAGATGTGGAGGTAGAAAGGGTGGACCTGACCTAATACCTATCATATACGATGAAATACATATCTTTTTTCATACTGTTTATATGTCAGGTACTTTGCGTTTCAGCCGCAAAGAAGGATGATATTGCCATTATCATCACCAATACTCTCGCCACAAGCCGTATGCCACAGATGGTAGAGCTTAGCGAAAAGGAAGTAAGACGCAAGCTGAAGGTCAACGACGATGACGCCAACATCATCATTACTGACGCAGAAGGAAAAGAAATACCATCACAGAAGACATACGACGGGAAGAGGATATTCCTGTCTCCTGAATTGAAAGCCAAGGGAAAACGCATCTTTCATGCCAGAAAAGCACAGTCTTCAGATTACGCTCCACGCGTCTTCGGACGTCGTTATCCTGAGCGACAAGACGATTTCTCTTTCGAAAATGATAGAATAGCTTACCGACTCTATGGTCCGGAAACGCAGAAAAAAGGAGAGAAACTCTACGGATATGACCTCTTCAACAAGCGTACAACCGACCTCATACTCGATGAACTATATGCTGACCAGACCGATTCTAATATGTGGAAGACCTTCAATCGGCTGAAGCAAAAGGGTATGAATAGCGAGGCGACAGCCTTGTATATGGCTTTCTGTTACCATATCGACCACGGAAAAGGCATGGATTGCTATAAGGTAGGTCCTACATTGGGCGCTGGTACCAATGCTCTCATCTCGCCTTCTGGCATATCTTACCCTTGGTGTTACACCGATTTGGAGATTCTTGACCGCGGTCCGTTGCGCCTTACAGTGCGTCTCGACTATGGTACTCGACTCGTAGAAGGCATCAAAGTGGCTGAGCGGCGCATCCTTACCATCGATGCTGGCAGCAATATGGTGAAAGCAGAGGTGAGCTATACCACTCCGAAAGCCACCTGTTTGCCGGATGATGTCAAAGTCTGCTGTGGCATAGTGGTGCATAATGAGAACCCAAAAGCCTACATATTAGACCACGAAAGCGGCACTATGGCATACGAAGACCTTGGTGATGTCAATGTGGCGTGGGATGGTTTCCGTGAGCGTCAGGCAAAGGAAATGGGCAAAATATTCGTTGGCACTTACGTCCCAGCAGGGAAAGTGCAGATGGAAATGCTTGCCGACAAGAAGATAGGAGGTGCTAAAGGCCATGTTATCACCAGCGTAAAGCTCGCTGATAATAACCATTTCACTTACTATTTCGGCTCTGGATGGAATCGTAATCCATCTACTTCATTCCGCGATATCAATCTTTGGGCGCAATATCTCAAGACTTTCGCAAGTCAGAAGCGCGTTCCATTGATGATAAGAATAAAGTAAAAAAATACGACAATTTAACCAAGGAATAACCAAAATAATAACTAAACGTAAGAAAAAACATTATTTTACTTTCTCATGTCAATATAAATATATATCTTTGCACTTAGATTGTAAAGGTATATACGAATATTTAAACAAAAAATATCAATTATGGCAGAAAATTTAGAAGTAAAGGAGCTGGACCAGGTTGTTGTCCGCTTCTCTGGTGACTCCGGTGATGGTATGCAACTTGCCGGTAACATCTTCTCTACGGTATCTGCTACCGTGGGCAACAGTATCTCTACATTCCCAGACTATCCAGCAGACATCCGCGCCCCACAAGGCTCCCTTACTGGTGTGTCAGGTTTCCAGGTACATATCGGTGCCGGTCAGGTTTACACTCCTGGTGATGAATGTGACGTGCTCGTAGCTATGAATGCTGCTGCCCTCAAGACTCAGTATCGCTATGCAAAGCCAGGCGCTACTATCATTATCGATACTGATTCTTTCAAAAAGAGTGACCTCGACAAGGCTGAGTTCAAGACTGAGGACTACCTCGGCGAGATGAACATCGACCCAGATTGCGTTATCCAGTGCCCTGTAACTACTATCGTTAAGGAGACTCTCGCTGACACAGGTATGGACAATAAGGCTATGCTCAAGTGTCGTAATATGTTCGCTCTCGGACTCGTTTGCTGGCTCTTTGACCGCGATCTCGACCTTGTAGCTAACTTCCTCCGCGAGAAGTTTGCTAAGAAGCCTGCTATTGCTGAGGCTAATATCAAGGTTATCCAGGCTGGTTATGACTATGGTCACAATACTCACTCTTCAGCTACAAACGTTCGTCGTATCGAGTCAAAGGAGAAGACTCCTGGCCGCTACATGGACATCACAGGTAATAAGGCTACCGCTTACGGCTTTATCGCTGCCGCTGAGAAGGCTGGCTTGAAGCTTTATCTCGGTTCTTACCCTATCACTCCTGCTACTGACGTGCTCCACGAGCTTTCTAAGCATAAGTCTCTCGGCGTTACCACAGTGCAGTGTGAGGACGAAATCGCTGGATGCGCTTCTTCTTTAGGTGCTTCTTTCGCTGGTGCTCTCGCTGTGACAAGTACTTCTGGTCCTGGTATCTGCTTGAAGTCAGAGGCTATGAACCTTGCTGTTATCATGGAGTTGCCTCTCGTAGTGCTCGACGTACAGCGTGGCGGTCCTGCTACAGGTCTCCCTACTAAGTCTGAGCAGACTGACCTCCTTCAGGTACTCTTCGGCCGTAACGGTGAGTCTCCACTCCCTGTTATCGCTGCTACCAGCCCTACAGACTGCTTCTATGCTGCTTATGACGCTTCAAGAATCGCTCTTGAGCACATGACTCCTGTAGTGCTCCTTACTGATGCTTACATAGCTAACGGTTCTGGCGCATTCAAGCTCCCAGAGCTCGACAAGATGGAAGCTATCAATCCTCCATACGTTCCAGAAGAACTGAAGGGCAAGTGGACTCCATATATGCGTGCTGAGAACGGTACTCGCTACTGGGCTGTGCCTGGACGTGAGGGCTTCGAGCATATCCTCGGTGGTCTGGAGAAAGACGATAAGACAGGTGCTATCTCTACAAACCCAGAGAACCACAACCTTATGACACACAAGCGTCAGCAGAAGATCGACAATATCAAGGTGCCAAACCTTGAGGTTATCGGTGACGTAGATGACGCAGAACTCCTCATTGTCGGCTTCGGCTCTACGTACGGTCACCTCCGTGCTGCTATGGAAGAGATGCGCGCTGCTGGCAAGAAGGTCGCTATGACACAGTTCCGCTATATCAACCCACTGCCAAAGAACACAGCAGAGGTGCTCAAGAAGTATCCTAAGGTGGTTGTGGCAGAGCAGAATATGGGTCAGCTCGCTGGCTATCTCCGCATGAAGGTTGATGGATTTGTTCCTGCTCAGTTCAATGAGGTTAAGGGACAGCCATTCAAGGTTAATGAACTCGTAGAATATTTTAATTCACTTATCAAGTAAAACAGAAAGGACATTTATTATGGCTTCATATACAGCAAATGATTTCAAAAAAGGACAGCCAAGATGGTGTCCAGGTTGTGGTGACCACTTCTTCCTCGCTTCTCTCCATAAAGCTCTCGCTGAGATTGGCGTAGCACCATACAATACTGCAGTTATCTCAGGTATCGGTTGTTCAAGCCGACTCCCTCACTATATGGCTACTTATGGCATGAACACCATTCACGGTCGTGCTGCAGCTATCGCTACAGGTGCAAAGATAGCTAATCCAAACCTTACTATATGGCAGGTGTCTGGTGACGGTGACGGTCTCGCTATCGGTGGTAACCACTTCATCCACGCTAACCGCCGTAACATCAACCTCAATATGATCCTTCTCAACAACCGTATCTACGGTCTTACCAAGGGTCAGTATTCTCCTACTTCTCCTCGTGGCTTCGTCTCTAAGTCAAGCCCTTACGGAACTGTAGAGGATCCATTCCGTCCAGCAGAGCTTTGCTTTGGCGCTCGTGGTCATTTCTTCGCTCGTACTGTTGCTACAGACGGCAAGCATACCGTTGAGGTGTTGAAGGCTGCTAATGCACATAAGGGCGCTTCTGTGATTGAGGTACTCCAGAACTGTGTTATCTTCAATGACGGTACTCACGCTTCTGTATATAATAGTGCAGGCCGTGCTGAGAATGCTATCTATGTAGAGCATGGTCAGCCACTGATCTTCGGTAAGGACAGAGAGTTCGGTCTGATGCAGGAAGGCTTCGGTCTTAAGATCGTTAAGATTGGTGAGAATGGCATCACTGAGAAGGATATCCTCGTGCATGATGCACACTGTGAGGACAACACCCTCCAGCTCAAGCTCGCTCTCATGGGCAATGGCGACGGCTTCCCTATAGCTCTCGGCGTAATCCGCGACGTAGAGGCTCCTACATACGACGAGTGCGTAGAAGCTCAGATTGAGGAAATAAAGGCTGCTAAGAAGTATCATAACTTCGCTGAGCTCCTTGAGACCAACGATATCTGGGAGGTAAAGTAAGCAATAGCATTCCTAAATGATAATAAAAAGGAGCGTGACTCGATGGGTCACGCTCCTTTCTTATTGTCTGTTGTTGCACCATTTGGGTTTTCCCGGTAACGTGGGCAACACAGTGGCGGCTTCTTATTGCCTTGCTATTGCCTTGTTAAGGCTGTTTCTGGGCTTACTTAGGCTGCTTGCCGATGTAAGCGAGAATACCTCCATCTACGTAGAGGACGTGGCCGTTAACGGCGTCAGAAGCCTTGGAAGCAAGGAAAACTGCTGGACCACCGAGCTCAGAAGGGTCGAGCCAACGGCCTGCAGGAGTCTTTGCACAGATGAAAGAGTCGAATGGATGGCGGCTTCCGTCTGGCTGACGCTCACGGAGAGGCGCTGTCTGAGGAGTAGCGATGTAGCCAGGGCCGATGCCGTTACACTGGATGTTGTACTCACCATACTCAGAGCAGATGTTGCGTGTGAGCATCTTGAGTCCGCCCTTAGCAGCAGCGTATGCAGATACTGTCTCACGTCCGAGCTCAGACATCATAGAGCAGATGTTGATAATCTTACCCTCCTTACGCTCCATCATCTCAGGGATAACGGCAGAAGCGCAGATGAATGGTGCTACGAGATCGACGTCGATGACCTGCTGGAACTCAGCGCGCTTCATCTCGTGCATAGGGATACGCTTGATGATACCAGCGTTGTTGACGAGGATATCGATTTTACCAACCTCCTTATGGATAGTTTCTACGAGAGCCTTTACTGCATTCTCGTCAGTAACGTCACATACATAGCCGTGCACGTTTTCGATGCCAGCCTCTTTATAGTTAGCGAGTCCGCGCTCGAGAGCAGCCTCGTTGATGTCATTGAAGATAATGTTCTTCACGCCAGCAGCCACGAAAGCCTTGGCGATGTTGAAGCCAATACCGTAAGATGCGCCTGTAATCCACGCATTTTTACCCTCAAGGGAGAAATCTTTTAAGTTTGTCATAGTTTTTGTTGATTTATGATTTATGTTGATAGTTGTATGTTAGCTGTCAGATTATGTATTCAGGTGGCATTGAATTAGCATAAAATAGTATAGTCCACCTATTTAATTATTCCGTAGGCAAAGGTACAAAAAAAAATCGTATTGCACTAATTATGCAATACGATTTTTGAAATTTTATATTTTACTTTCACGTTTTCTCCGTAATCTCTTGCGGAGAGTTGTCCCATAAGGACTCGAACCTTATCAAACAGAACCAAAACCTGTTGTGCTACCATTACACCATGGGACAGTGTGAATGCTTAAAATATTGCGTCTGATTTGCGTCTGCAAAGGTAATGCTTTTTTGCGACATTACCAAATTTCCGCCGTTGTTTTTTACTTTACAGTGATAAGGAAGTAGTTTTTCTTACCACGCTGAGCGAGGAGATATTTGCCGTCGATGAGGTCGTCAGCAGTGACAGGACGATTCTGATCGCTTACTTTCTCCTTGTTGAGCGAAACGCCTCCGCCCTGTATCATCTTGCGGCATTCTGCCTTTGATGGGAATACAGCTGCAGCAGTGGTGAATACTTCGATGATAGGCTGTCCGAGAACGTCCTTGTCGATGGTGAATGTAGGTACGCCTTCGAATACGTCGAGGAATGTCTGCTCGTCGAGCTTTTCGAGTCCTTCCTTAGTACTCTTGCCGAAAAGGATGCTTGATGCCTCTACAGCCATGTCGTAATCTTCCTGTGAATGCACCATTACGGTAACTTCCTGAGCGAGACGCTTCTGGAGGATACGACGTCCTGGGTCCTGCTTGTGCTCCTCTATGAGTGCGTCGATGACGTCCTTTTCGAGTGATGTGAATATCTTGATGTACTTCTCTGCGTCGTCATCGCTGACATTGAGCCAGAACTGGAAGAACTTGTAAGGAGAGGTGCGCTTGCGGTCGAGCCAGATGTTTCCGCTCTCTGTCTTACCGAATTTCTTTCCGTCAGCCTTGGTGATGAGAGGGCAGGTGAGGGCGTAAGCTTCCTGGTCATTGCCCAGTGTGCGGCGGATAAGTTCGGTACCAGTAGTCATATTGCCCCACTGGTCGTTGCCTCCGAGCTGCATCTTGCATCCTTTAGTCTGGAAGAGGTGGAGGAAGTCATATCCCTGAAGGAGCTGATATGTAAACTCTGTGAATGAGAGACCGTCGCGAGCTTCGCCATTGAGACGCTTCTGCACTGAGTCTTTCGCCATCATATAGTTTACGGTGATGTGCTTACCTACAGTACGAGCGAAGTCGAGGAATGTGAAATCCTTCATCCAGTCGTAGTTGTTTACCATCTCTGCAGCGTTAGGACCTTCAGCATCGAAGTCGAGGAACTTAGCTACCTGCTGCTTGATGCATTCCTGATTGTGGTAGAGAGTCTCGGCATCGAGGAGGTTACGCTCCTGAGATTTGCCAGAAGGGTCACCAATCATGCCTGTGGCGCCGCCAACAAGGATGATAGGCTTGTGTCCGCAACGCTGGAGATGACGGAGCATCATGATGCCGCAGAGGTGACCTATATGGAGAGAATCTGCGGTAGGGTCAGTGCCAAGGTAAGCAGTGACCATCTCTTTCTGAAGAAGTTCCTCGGCTCCTGGCATTATCTGTGCCAGCATACCGCGCCATTTCAGTTCTTCGATAAAGTTCTTCATTATCTTTGTTGTTTAGATGTTTGTTTGTTATTGATGGGGAATATCAGCCGGTGACGTGGCTGACACAGTGGCTCCCGCTTGTTGTGGGAGTGGTTTGAGGTCGGGGATATCAGCCGGTGATGTGGCTGACACGGTGGCTTCCGCTTGTTGTGGGGGTGGCTTTCCATCCTTTCTTCTGGATGAGGGGATGGTTATGGGACTGGGTCGTAGCCGCTTCCGCCCCACGGATGGCACCTTAGTAGTCTCTTTATGCCGAGCCAAACGCCCTTGATGGGTCCGTATTTGACTATCGCTTGCTTCATATATTCCGAGCAAGTCGGCGTATATCGGCAGGCTGGGGGAGTGAAAGGACTGATGCAGTGCTGGTAAAACCAGATGGGAGCCAGCAGAATGCGTACCAATATCCTTGTTATCACCTTCATTGTGCAGAGTTTTTGAGTGATTTCTCGTGCATTCTCTGAAGGAGATTGATGACTTTCAGTTCCACTTCCTCAGAGGAATGATGCTTTCTGTCGAGCCAGATGAAAGCGAGGGCGAGGCTTTTTCCCTCTGGGATGTCATAGAGATCGCGGTGCTTTCTGTATGCTTCCCTTACCTGTCGCTTTACCCTATTTCGGTCCACCGCGTGCTTGAAGCATCGCTTAGGCACAGATATGAGAATCTGTGCGTCGCTTTTCTTTCCAGTCAAACCGTTTACTTGCAGTGCTTCGTCGTCAGCATCGAGTATGAGATATACGAGCCTAAGCGGATAAGCCGACATGGACTTGCTTCCGCCACCGGCAAAGAGTCGGTCGATAAGCTTGTGGCTTACGAGCTTCTCAGATTTGGGAAAAGAGAAAGGTCTGCTCTTCATATTTCGTTTATACTCTTATTATGCTAAGTAGGTAATCGGAATTATTTTTATAATAAAACAACAACAAATATTATTATCTATTCATTATCAAAATAATTTTGATTACCTACTTAATATGCCGAATTACGGAAAGTCCTGCCTTGAGATATAAATCCTTTGGCAGGAGCTTGACTTTAGAGGGGTGCTTACTCTTCGTTGTCGATGAGGTAGCGTCGCAATGCGCTTGGCATTGATGGATATTTCTCAGTAGGAGCTTCGAGATCGAGTGTCAATCCCATATCCTTCACTGTCTTTGCAGTTGCAGGTCCGAAAGCGGCAATCTTCACTTCTCCAGCTTTCATTTCTGGGAAATTCTCCTTGAGGGCTTTGAGTCCGGATGGTGAGAAGAACACGAGCATATCGTAATCGAAAGCTTTGATTTCCTCATCAGTGAAGTTATTGCTTACCGTGCGGTACATGCAGCACTCCTTATGGTTGAGTCCCTTAGAGTCGAGCAACTTTGTGACGTTGTCATTAGCCACGTCGCTCAGCGGAACGAGATATTTCTCGGTCTTGTGCTTCACCATGGAAGGCACGAGGTCGTCGATCTTGCCTGATGTTCCGAAGAACACCTTGCGCTTGCGGTACTGTACGTATTTCTGGATATAGAGTGAGATAGTTTCAGTCACACAGAAATACTTGAGGTCTTCAGGGATAGTGACGCGCATCTCTTTCGCAAGCGTAAAGAAGTTGTCGATGGCGTGACGTGATGTGAATACGATGGCGGTATAGTCAGCGATGTTCACCCTTTGTGCTCTGAACTCGCGTGCAGAGAGACCTTCTACCTTGATGAACGGACGAAAGACCAGTTCCACACCGAAGTCGTTGGCAATGTCATAGTATGGTGATTTTTCACTTGCCGGCTTTGGTTGTGATATCAGAATCTTCTTAATCATCTCTTAATTTCTTTGTCAAATATTTATTAATATGTTACCTTCAATAAGTTACCTACGAGCATCAAACTGCCCCACAAAATAGCGAGGGGTACTAATTCAAGGGTGCAAAAGTACAAAAAAATCTGCAAAAAACGCCCCTTTTCTTGGAAAAAGATGCGATAAGCCTTGTAAAAGGACAATATTTTGGCAAAAAGCACTATTGCAATGGCATAAATCACCAGCGAACTTGTAGTTAAGCCGAAATATATGTAGAGCAGCAAAGCGGGCAAAAGAACAAGTCCTTCCATTGCTGTGATAAACAGTTTCGACACTGCCGCCTGGCTGTTTTGGTGTGCGTCGAAGAAAGTCCAGTTGACCCATTTGCGCAATCCCGCCGATATGAGGAAGTAGGAGCACATGATGGCGAAGTAAATGCCGAGCAATGAGTAGTTTGACACCACGTAAGTCTCGCCTATTACTTCGAGGGAATAGTTGTGGAAAACGAGTGTCAGGAGCACTCCAGCCTGCAGACAGAGGAAGAACTGATAGTTTACCTCATTGATGGTCTCCTTCATTTCCGTCGAGTCTTTTCGTTCCTGGTAGAGGAAATTCTTGGCTTGCGTGGTGATGAAGCGCAATGAACGTGACACGGTAAGTATTGTAATCACGAGCAGCATGAGCAATAGTCCGGTGACGAAGTCATCGTTTGACGCTCTGTAAGGCAAGGGGTTGCCTGCCATTCCCATTCTTCCTCCGTTGAGTTCGGGGTGGAATAGAGAGTCTGTTTTGAAGAATGATTCGCGGTAATATTGCGGTAATGACACGTCGCTTGCTCTCTTTCCGATAGGTTGTCCTGGCAGTCGGAGTGTGTCTGGACGTGACGAATAGCGTATCTCAGCTGGCTGGAAAGCCGCCTGTATGGCAGAATCCTGCTGTGCTGGCGTAGCATCTTTAGGCAGAGTGCGCAGCACCTGATACGGATGGAGCTTTTTGCCATACGCATTGCTATTCTGCATGAGCATCTCGCTTTCCTCGATAAATGTCTCCTGCTGATTTATTTCTGTATGTATGCTGTCGTTTCTCTGCATAGGTTTTGTTTATATCGATTTGTGGGTCAGAATAAAATATCAATAGATAAAAATAAACAAATATATTTTTTCGTCTGTTTTTTGTTTGTTTTTATCTATTGATATTTTATTCCAACCCACAACCTGCTCTTTTAGAGACCGAAGGCTTCCTTGATGCGGTCCACCTGGTCGAGCTTCTCCCAAGTGAAGAGTTCTACTTCGATTTCCTTGGTCTCGTGATAGAGTGAGGTGAATGTCTTCTTTACAATCTCATTCTTTCTGCCCATGTGACCGTAAGCTGCTGTCTCAAGATACATAGGCTGGCGGAGGTTGAGCTGGCGCTCGATGGCCTTTGGACGAAGGTCGAAGAGAGTGGCAATCTTTGCTGCTATCTCGCTGTCCTTCATGTTGACGTGTGAGCGTCCGTAAGTATTGACGTAGATGCTTACAGGCTGAGCCACGCCGATGGCATAAGCCAGCTGCACGAGCATCTCGTCAGCTACGCCGGCAGCCACCATGTTCTTGGCGATATATCGTGCTGCGTATGCTGCGCTACGGTCCACTTTGGATGAGTCTTTACCAGAGAAAGCGCCACCGCCGTGTGCTCCCTTGCCACCATAGGTGTCAACGATAATCTTACGACCTGTGAGACCGGTGTCGCCATGAGGACCTCCAATGACGAATTTGCCAGTAGGATTGACGTATATCTTCATGTCGTCATTAAACAATGCAAGCACTTTCTCAGAGTGAATCTGAGCCTTTACGCGAGGGATGAGGATGTTTATCACGTCCTCACGGATGCGCTGAAGCATCAGTCTGTCAGCATCTTCCTGTGTGGTGATGCTTGGTACGCCTGGCTTGATGAAGTCATCGTGCTGTGTAGATACCACAATGGTGTCGATGCGCTGTGGTACGCCCTCGTCGCTGTATTCCACAGTAACCTGTGACTTGGAGTCAGGACGGAGGTAGTGCATCTCTTTGCCTTCCTTTCTGATGTCAGCGAGAGTCTTGACAAGGAGGTGTGAGAGATCGAGGCTCACAGGCATATAGTTCTCGGTCTCGTCAGAAGCGTAGCCGAACATCATGCCCTGGTCGCCGGCGCCCTGATTGTCCTCAGCCTCTTGGCGCTCTGCTTCGGAGAGTCCTTCTTTCTTGTTGCGGTCCACACCCATATTGATGTCGCCGCTCTGTTCGTGGATAGCGGTGAGAATACCGCAGGAATTGCCGTCAAACTGGTATTCTGACTTGGTGTAGCCAATATTGTTGATGGTACGGCGGGTGATGGCCTGGAGGTCGATGTACTCCTGTGAGGTCACCTCACCCATGATGACTACCTGTCCGGTAGTGCAGAATGACTCGATGGCGCAGCGTGATTTGTCGTCGTAAGCGAGGAACTGATCGAGCAATGCGTCACTAATCTGATCCGCCACCTTGTCTGGATGGCCCTCAGAAACTGATTCGGATGAAAATAGATATGACATAATAAATATTGTATAGCGGATGTGACTGACAACGCCTGGTCTGACGGTACTGCGGACACCGTCAATCGTCATCGCGACATACCTGTTGTTATTGTGTTGAGGCAAAAAGATGCCCCATGAAAAAATGCGGATGCAAAATTACTACAAAAAGTGCAGACTGCAAAATCTTTTGCGCTTTTTCGGTGATTATCATTTGTTTCCGTGATGTATGTTTATCGTCTGTCAAGCGGCGTAGGCGACTTTGGGATGTAGAAGCCGCTGTCGTTGAGAAACCTTTTCTCGATGTTGAGCTGAACGGAGAATGATGGTGAGAACGAGTAGCGTATGGCAGCTCCTATCTTGTCGCCCATGTCGTGGATGTCCTGCAGGAGACATGGCATGGGTTGGTTGCGTCGCAATGACTTCTGTCCGTAGAGGTATCCGCTCCAATGTTCATCAAACTGGTAGCCCAATACGGCAGTCAGTCCTGCCTCGCGGAAGGTGTCGTGTGCCCACGTAGCATTGCTCAGATAGCCTCCAGCCGCTATGCTCAGGCGGTCGGTGAGTGGCTTGGCATAGAGCATTGCCACATTCTGCCCGAATCCGGCTCCGCTCCATGTTCCTCCGCTGCCGAAGGTGGAGAAGACGGACAAGCCTAATGAAACGTTGAGACCCTCGTGAAGGTTCCAGGAGCCGAAGCCTCCCCACATCGGGTGACACCAGCTGCCGAGTCCGTAAGGATGGCTCAGCGAAGGCATCTTGCCTTGCTCGGTGAGCGCAGGGAGTGCCATTGGTTTGGCGGCAGACTCGATGGCTGAGGTCTGTGGCTCATTTGTTGTGGTATGGAGCTCTTTTGCCATTACCTTTTTGACGTGCTGTTGCGGTAGGACAGCGTTGCTTTCCCCTGCATTTTTCTGCACGGCAAGGCTGTCATCACGCGGTATTATGGTGATGATGTCTTCGCTTTGCGCTACTGATGGGAGGCTTAGGGCGAAGAGGGACGCTATGATTGTGAGTATTGTCTTCATGCTGGTCTGGTGAATGGTCTTGGGGGAAATGGGGTTGTAACTAACGTCAGCCGGTAACGCGGCTGACACAGTGGCGGATTCTTCTTTGGTGAAAAGTGAAGAGTGAAAAGTGAAGAGTGAAGAGTGAAAAATCGCGCTGACGCGGTTGCTGGGCTTGCTTGCGGTTGCGGCTTTTTCTTTATTTCTTTCGGATGATTGTCAGACCGTCGCGGAGGGGAATGATGACTTTCTCCACTCTGTCGTCTTCGGCTATGAGGTCGTTGAAGCGGCGGATGCCTTGCGTCTGATGGTCGCGAGCGTAGTCTGGGTCGATGACATGACCGTCCCATAGGGTGTTGTCGGCAAGGATTATCGCGCCTTTCGACATTATCGGGAGGAGCATCTCGTAGGTTTCGGCGTATGTGCGCTTGTCGCCATCGAGGAAAGCGAGGTCAAAGAGGATGCCTTTCTCCTTGGCAATGCGCGGTGCTTCCGTAGTGGCGTCGCCTATGATGAAACTGATTTTGTCAGCGTAAGGAGAGCCCTCCAGCCACGGACGGGTGAAATCCTCCTGCTCATCGTTTATCTCGAAGGTGTAGAGATGTCCGTCATCGTCAAGACCTTCCGCCAGGCAGAGGGCGGAATAGCCGGAGAATGTACCCACTTCGATGATGTTTTTCGGGTGTTGCATCTTGACGAGCATCTTGAGCAGTCTGCCTTGCAGATGTCCGCTTGCCATGCGTCCGTGGAGCAGTCGCACATTAGTGTCGCGGTAGAGGCGGTAGAGATAGTCTGGTTCGGCATCGGAATGACTGCGCACGTAGTCGTCGAGTGCAGCTTCGCCGTATAGAGTGGTGTGTGTAGGGTCCTGTGTCTTTGATTTTGCCATCTTTTGTTTGTTGTTTCGTTGTTTTGTTATTTTGTTGTATTGTTGTTTGTCTTGGTTATATACTTAACAGAACAACAAGACGACAGAACAACAAGACGACAAAATATATCCAGCAGGAGTGGGCGAGGAAAACGTTATCCCACGAGGGCGCTGACTGCCAGACGATAGGAGTCGAGGCCGAAACCGCAGATTACTCCCTTGCACGCGGGGGATATATAGCTGTGATGACGGAACTCTTCTCGTGTGTGTACATTACTAATATGCACTTCGATTACGGGGCAACGGAGGCTGCGTATGCAGTCGTGGAGGGCGATGCTGGTGTGGGTGTAGGCACCGGCATTGAGCACTATGCCATCGTATGTGAAGCCTACTTCCTGCATTTTGTCTATCAGTTTGCCCTCGATATTGCTCTGATAATATTCCAGTTCGATGTCAGGAAAACGCTCTTTGAGCTTTGGGAGGTATGATTCGAATGAAGAATCGCCGTATATTCCTGGCTCTCTGACGCCTAAGAGATTGAGATTGGGACCGTTTATGATTATTATTTTCATTGTTTGTTTCGTGTTTTTTTAAAATGAAGAATGTAGAATGAAGAATGAAGAATGAAGAATCTGAAGTTACGTTCTTTTGTTGATGGAAAAGGGAAAAGGGAAGGGTGAAGAGTGAAAAATCGTGCTGACGCAGTAGCGGTAACTAATTTATGTCTTCACGTCCGCCTGTAGCTAACTCACGTCCGCCGTTGACGCGGCGGACACGGTGGCGGCTTCTTAAATGGGCGCATTCTTCCTTTGCCCAAGGCATGACCTCGGGGTAATAAAGCGTAGAAAGAAGAGGCGTGAGCGGAACTACTTACCCTTCAGCATAGCGATAAGCTGACGCATTCCTTCGCTTGCTCCAGCCTGTATCTGTATCATGTTCTGACGCGCTGTTACAGGTTTCGGATCAATGATATAGACGGGAGTGTCAGGCTTGGCGTAGCGCACGAGTCCTGCAGCAGGATATACATTGAGCGAAGTGCCGATGATGATGAATATATCAGCCTCTTGCGCCTCCAGTGCAGCATCGTACATATTCGGCACATTCTCTCCGAAGAAGACGATGAATGGACGCAGCAAAGAGCCATCCTCCGCCTTTGCTCCATGAGGTACCTCCAGTCCGGTCTCGCCGAAGCCCTCCTTTGGCAGGGTGATATGAAAGCGCGGATTATCCACATCATGGCAGGAGCACATCTTCATCAGTTCGCCGTGGAGATGAATGACGTGAGAAGAGCCAGCCCTCTCATGGAGATTGTCCACATTCTGGGTCACTACGGTGACGTCATAATCATCTTCGAGAGCTTTGACAAGGAGGTGCCCCTCATTTGGTTTCACGTCTTTATACTTCACTCGCAGCATGTTATAGAAATCATTGACATAGCAAGGGTCTTCCAGCCATGCCTCATGGCTTGCCACTTTCATTACGGGATAGTTGTCCCACAGTCCGCCAGCGTCACGAAAAGTGCTCACTCCGCTCTCGGCAGACATTCCCGCACCGGTCAAAACAACTACTTTTTTCTTCATTTTCTTATTGTGAAATATTAAGAATGCACAAAAATAGCATTTTTTTCTCAAATAAACCAAAGGTTTCAAGGAAAAATATTAACTTTGCACATTGATTTAATGTTTTTACACTAAAATTAAAATTAATACCGAATGGATAAAGTAAGTTACGCCCTCGGATTGGGCATTGGATCCCAACTCAAGAGTATGGGCGCAGACAGCCTTAATATCGATGATTTCGCTCAGGCAATCAAGGACACCATCAGCGGTGCCGAACTTAAGGTTTCTCACAAGGAAAGCCAGCAGATAGTACAGGAATTCTTCAAGGAGCAGGAAGCAAAGCAGCGCGCTCAGGCAGCCGAGAATGGCAAAGTAGCACGCGAAGAGGGAGAGAAGTTCCTCGCTGAGAATGCTAAGAAGGACGGCGTACAGGTGACAGAGTCAGGCTTGCAGTATTCCGTAATCAAGGAAGGTACCGGCAAGTCTCCTAAGGCTACTGACACAGTGGTATGCCATTACGAGGGTTTCCTCACCAATGGCACCGTATTCGACAGCAGCATCCAGCGCGGTGAGCCAGCAGCATTCCCTCTCAATGCCGTTATCGCAGGATGGACAGAGGGTCTTCAGCTGATGAAGGAAGGTGGCAAGACACGTTTCTTTATACCTTACAACCTCGCTTACGGAGAGGCTGGCGCAGCAGGAGCAATACCTCCATATGCAGCCCTTATCTTCGACGTAGAATTGTTGGAGGTAAAGTAAAAAGGTCATATATGCAGTCTTATAGCCTGCATATAAGGCAATGAATGCAAAGAAATCAATTAAAATAATAACAACAATCAAAATGAAAAAAATCACTTTCGCAGCTATCTTCGCTATCGCAGCGGCTGCATTCTCTTTCACTTCTTGTGGAAACACTCCAAGTGCTAACCTCAAGACAGACATTGATACTGTAAGTTATGCTATCGGTCTCGCTCAGACACAGGGCTTGAAGCAGTATCTCGTAAACCAGCTCGGTGTCGATACAGCTTACATCGACGCATTCATCAAGGGTCTCAATGAGGGTGCTAATGCTGGCGACGACAAGCAGACAGCTGCTTACTATGCTGGTATCCAGATTGGTCAGCAGATTTCAAACCAGATGGTAAAGGGTATCAATCACGAGCTCTTCGGTGATGACTCTACCAAGACTATCTCTATGAAGAATTTCCTCGCAGGCTTCATTGCAGGAACTACAGGCAAGAAGCAGCTCATGACTATCGACGAGGCTGCTACGACTGCACAGACCAAGATGCAGCAGATCAAGGCTCAATATGCTGAGAAGCAGTTTGGCGAGAACAAGGCTGCAGGCGAGAAATTCCTCGCTGCGAATGCTAAGAAGGACGGCGTTAAGGTGCTCCCAAGCGGTGTTCAGTATAAGGTGTTGAAGGAAGGCAACGGCGAAATCCCTGCTGATACTTCTCTCGTAAAGGTACACTATGAGGGCAGACTCATCGACGGAACTGTATTCGACAGCTCTTACAAGCGTGGCGAACCAGTGGATTTCCGTGCTAACCAGGTAATCAAGGGTTGGACAGAGGCTCTCTGCCACATGCCTGCAGGTTCTGTATGGGAAGTTTATATCCCACAGGCACTCGCTTACGGTGAGCGTCAGTCAGGTCAGATCAAGCCTTTCTCTACTCTGATCTTCAAGATTGAGCTTATCAGCGTCAAGTAGTAATACTATTTCGGTTGTCGGTTTTTGGTCGTGGGGTATCGGTAGATTACTGATGAAAACAATCCCATTAGCGTCCAAAAACCGACAATATATAACCGATACCCAACCAAACAAAAATGAAAAAAATCTCAATGCTCTTGCTGGCAGTACTGATGGGCTCATTCCTCTTTACTGCTAACGCAATGAATGATAAAAAGGATAAGAAGAACAAGAAGGTGGCTGAAAAGGTAGTTCCAGCACCTCTCGCTACAAGTTCTGACTCCCTTAGCTATGCCGCAGGTATGGCGCATACAAACGGTCTCGTCGCTTTCCTCCTCCAAAACAAGATGGACACAGCATATATGGCTGACTTCGTAGCAGGTTTCAAGGAGGCTATGGCTTCGGCAGAAAACCCAAGCAAGGCTGCTTACATCCAGGGACTGGAGGTAGCCAAGATGTTAAACGACCGTATGCTCCCTGGCTTGCAGAAATCTCTCGAAGGCACTACGGCGACTATCGACCAGGAAAGATTTATCCAGGGTTTCATCGCAGGTGTGCAGAATGACACCGCTTTCTATACTGTTGGCAATGCTGAGAAATTCACATCACAGCGCATACAGCAGTTGAACGAAGAAAAGAAAGAGCGCCTCTACGGCAAAAATCGTGAGGAAGGAAAGAAATTCCTCGCTGAGAATGCAACCAAAGAAGGCGTCGTAACACTGCCTTCCGGTCTCCAGTACAAGGTCCTCGTCAAGGGCGAAGGAGCAGTACCGAAGGAAAATCAGGAGGTCAGCGTGAAGTATGAAGGCAAACTTCTCAATGGCACAGTATTCGATTCCAGCTACAAGCGCACTCCTCAGACCACCAACCTCCGACCAAGTCAGGTCATCAAAGGATGGAAAGAGGCTCTCTCCATCATGCCTGTAGGCTCCACATGGGAGCTATATATCCCTCAGGAACTGGCTTACGGAGATCGTGAAGCCGGTCAGATTCCTCCTTACTCCACACTTATCTTCAAGGTGGAACTGGTGGAAATCGTAGGTCAAAAAGCAGAAGCGAAGTCAGAAGAACCTGCTAAGGCAACCACCGTTGCAAAGAAGACTCCTGCCAGAAAGACTGCTGTAAGACGCAGAAAGTAATCATCTGCCAAGGGGCAGACAAATACATACAGCAGGTAATGGGAGATGGAGAAATCCCTCATTGCCTGCTTTTAGCATGTTTTCCGTAGCATTCGTAGGTTTAGGGGGCATGATTAGAATAGGGAAAAGCCTATTGACAATATGGTTTCTCCCTTTGCTATTCAGAAATAATTCACTACCTTTGCACCAGAAAAACAATATATCACAAGATTTAATCAACGTAAAGAAATAGATTATGAAGAAGTATATTTTTTCCGCGCTCTGCGCAATAGCAATCACAAGTTGCTCCACTCAGAAGACCGCAATGGACATCACAGGTACATGGAACATCGAGAAAGCCATGGGAAAGAGCACAGTAGGAGCTGAGACAGCGCCTTTCATCCAGTTTGAGAATGATGGAAAGATGAATGGCAATGCCAGCGTCAACAGCTTCTTTGGCAATTATCAGCTCAAGGGCAACAAGCTCAAGTTCTCCAATCTCGGCATGACTCTCATGCTCGGAGCAAGTATGGACATAGAGGATGCAGTAAAGCAAGCCATCGACCGCTCCAACACTATCAAGGCAGACGACTTCAAGGCTTACATCTTCGGTGAGAAGAATGACACCGTAATGGTGCTCAAGAAGCAGAAGTAATTATCATGAACTCAACTTTCGCAAACAATAAGTAGCCCCTCAGTCCCCACTGCCGTGGGGAAGTGTAAAATATCAATAGAGAAAAACAAAGAAAAAATATAAAAAAATATATTTGTTTATTTTTATTTATTGATATTTTATTACTGATTAGTAGTATGTTAGCTATTTGCGAGACTTCAGTATGTCAAAAGGAAAGACGCAGAATAACTATATTCTGCGTCTTTTCACTATTGTTTATTCCAGCATAGGAGTCAGATGTCGTCGAGAGACAATCCCTTGTAATCGACAGAAAATTTTTGGAAACTTCCCGTCGTATTAAAGAATTGGACGGCTTTATCTTTTAGGATTCCGATATTGATATCCTTGGCTTGACGCTTCACTTCATAGAAGGTCACCCTCTGTTCCAGTTCGTCAGCGGCGATAATGTCTATCTCATTTTCGCCCTTTCTGTCCCACCATGAAGCGATGCGGGTAAACTCTTCGCTCTCTATCATTATAGCTCTGAAGTATCTTTCCAATACTCTGCCACTGTAAGTGGTATAGTCTTTCTCCATCAAAGCCTTCAGTTTGCCGTTTGCACCGACCTCCAGCATATAGGAGTATTTATATATGTACCTGAACCATACGCGCAGGAAATTGTCCTCTATCTGGTAACGGATATTGCGATTGTTCTTCTGAAACATTGGCATATTTCGGGAAATAAGAGAGTAGTCATTCTCTAATTTGGTGATATATCCCGCCAATTCCGTCTTCATGATGCTTTCCAATTCGCTGCGGGTGGTATGACCTGAAGCAATGAGTTGCAGAATTTCAAAGTAGCGAGTATAGTCTCTGCCAAATTCCTCTATCAGCATATTCTTGCCTTCATTGATGAAATAGGAGTTTTTGCAGACGAATTTCTCCATCATCAGAGTCTTGTTGGTGGCTCCAGAGTCCATCATCATCTCGACATATTCCGCCACTCCTCCAGTATAGAGATAGAGAGCGAGCAGATCTTCTGCCGTAAATGAAGGATTATAGCAGGCGAGAATCTCCCTGATAGTGGAAGGAGGAAAGGCTGTTACCTTTATCTCTCCAGTCTGGCGACCGTACAGAGGCTCTTTGCTACCCTTGAATATCACGTTCATTAGCGAATATATAGATCCGCAGACCACCAGATTGATATGCGCTTCAGCCTTGTTCAGGTCCCAGATTTTCTGCATATCAGAGAATACAGACGGATTGACACGTTTGAAATCCTGAAACTCATCTATGACGACGGTCAGATGGCGTGTCTTGGAAAGCTGCATGAGAAATTTGAATATGTCAGCAAAGCGAGATACTTCTCCGAGGATTGGAATCTGCAATTTTTCCGTTATCTCAGTTATAAAGTCCTTGCATAGCTCTGCCTCCGACTTTCTTGCTACAAAGAAGTAAAGCATATCGCTGACATCCTCGTAGGCTTTCAGCAGCAATGAGGTCTTGCCGCTACGTCTGCGACCAGTGACAATGGTGAAGCGTGCGGTGTGCTCTGACAGACGATTCGTCTCCTGTAGCTCTGATATTTCCTTATTTCTTCCAAAGAATTTCATGCTTTTCTCTTATGATTTGGTTTGCTTTATTTTCGAAACGGCGGTTTCCGAAACGGCGGTTTCGAATGCAAAGATAGTCAAAAAACATTGAAAGTCAAAATATTCCGCTATCTTTTTGTTTTCACATAGCTAAGTTTTTAGTGGGTGACAAATAAGTTTTGAGACCGATAATCACCCACCTGCGCCAGCAACCAGCAAACTACAACACTACCCAAGTACAATAAAACGACGAAACAATTTTGCTGTTTAAGGGAAAATGCGTACCTTTGCACGAACTAATAAATATCAGACAATGGAAAAGATACAGAATGCTTTCGCAGAAAAACTGCTTGCCGTAAAGGCTATCAAGTTGCAGCCTAACGACCCATTCACATGGGCTTCTGGCTGGAAGTCACCTATTTATACAGATAATCGCAAGACATTGGCTTACCCAGAGCTTCGCTCTTTCGTAAAGCAGGAGCTGGTTCACCTCATCCACACTGAGTTTCCAGAGGCTGAGGCTGTAGCCGGCGTTGCTACAGGAGCCATCGCCCAGGGTGCACTCGTCGCTGATGAGCTTGGTATGCCTTACTGCTATGTGCGTCCAAAGCCAAAGGATCACGGCATGGGCAATCAGATAGAAGGCACTCTCCCTGAAGGTGCTAAGGTGGTAGTGGTGGAAGATCTCATCTCCACAGGCGGTTCTTCCCTCAAGGCTGTCGATGCTCTTCGCAAGGCAGGATTTGAGATTGTCGGCATGGTAGCAAGCTATACCTACGGCTTCCCTGTAGCAGAAGAAGCTTTCAAGGCAGCAAATGTGCGTCTGATTACTCTCTCAGACTATGAGCATACCACTGCTATCGCAGCCAAGACAGGCTATATTCAGAAGGAAGACCTTGCCGTTCTCGCTGAGTGGCGCAAGAGTCCTGACACCTGGAAGCAGTAAGAGGTGGTTGTAGGTTGTCGGTTGTTGGTTTTTGGGTTGATACCCGTCACATTGTCTGGCGTGATATCATCCGAAAACCAACAACCGTTTTTTTTGTAAACTCCAGTAATCAAAAATGCTGTAATTCAAGCAGAAAAGTGATATTTTCATAATAAAAGGAAGCAAATAGTCCGTTTTTTTTCATAAATTTACACCGGAATAAATATGTTTAATTTTAGTAGGTAATCAGAATCGTTGTTGTAATAATGAAAATACAATTATTATTATTTATTCATTACCAAAATAATCTGGAATACCTACCTTAACACCTCATTATTATGAAAATCGGCATTCCAAAAGAAATCAAGAACAATGAGAGCAGAGTAGGCATGACACCTGCCGGAGTAGCAGAACTTATTCGCCATGGACACCATGTCGTGGTGCAGCACACAGCCGGAGAAAACAGCGGATTCAGTGATGAGAAGTATGCTAAAGTGGGAGCAGAGATACTTCCAGATATTGAGTCTGTCTATAATGAGGCTGAAATGATAATCAAGGTAAAGGAACCTATAGAGAAGGAATATAAGTTGATAAAGAAAGGTCAACTCGTCTTTACCTACTTCCACTTTGCCTGTGATCGCAAGCTTACTGATGCAATGATAGAGAGCGGTGCCGTATGTCTGGCTTACGAGACAGTGGAGACCGACAACCACAGACTTCCGCTTCTCATCCCTATGAGCGAAGTTGCAGGAAGAATGGCTACGCTCAATGGTGCCTACTATCTGCAGAAGACAAAGGGCGGTAAGGGAAAACTCATCAGCGGAGTGCCGGGTGTTGACCGCACGAAGGTGCTGATATTAGGCGGTGGAACCGTGGGTGAAGCGGCTGCAAGAATGGCTTGCGGACTCGGCGCTGACGTCTGGATTACGGATATCTCATTGCCTCGCCTTCGCCAACTCGAAATGGAATTGCCGGTGAATGCACATACGCTATACTCCACCGAGCACAATATCAAGATGATGCTACCTGACATCGACATCGTAGTGGGCAGCGTACTCGTCCCTGGCGATAAGGCTCCGCACCTCATCACTAAGGATATGCTCAAGATGATGCAGCCGGGAACGGTGCTCGTCGATGTGGCAATCGACCAGGGAGGATGCTTTGAGACCTCGCGCCCTACCACACATTCCGACCCTGTATATATCGTTGACGACATCGTACACTATGCTGTAGCAAATATTCCTGGAGCGGTGCCAAACACATCCACCATGGCTCTCACCAATGCCACCCTGCGCTATGCCCTCGCCCTGGCTGACAAAGGCTGGCAGAAAGCCTGCAAGGACGACCCTGCACTCTATAGGGGTCTCAACATCGTCGAAGGCAAGGTGACCTATCAAGCCGTGGCTGATGTATTCGGATTGCCATACGAACCGCTCACGCTTTGATAGCTCCAGACGTCGTATTATGCAGTTTTTTTAACGGTTGTTAATACTTTTTCCTGCACTTTTTCAGAAAAATAATTTTTGTCGTTTGTAATTCCACCCTTCCACCTCTGCGTGGTTATCACTTTGATAATCAATAGATTGGGTGAGGTGGAATTACGAGTGGAATATGGGTGGAATTACATGAAGTTCCACCCATATTCCACCTGTAATTCCACCATGTCTAACATTTTGATTATCAAACTAATAACGTTCATGAGGTGGAAGGGTGGAACTTCTTTCTCATAAACTTTTTTTCTTGGAATAACATCCGAAAAGTTGTGAATAGATGTTAAATAGCGATGCTTTTGTATATGGTAGAAGAACAGGGCTTTTGGTGGGCTGTTGTAAAAGCATAGTTATTAGGAGGTAAAAGCATAGTTATTACAATGTAATAGCATAGCTTTTACTCACTAAAAGCATAGCTATTAGAATCTGCCAAATTTACTGAAGCTTCGCAAGTCGCTAACATGCTGCTAATCAGTAATAAAAATGGTTGTTGGTTGTTGGTTGTATAGTTGAGGAATAAAATATCAATAAATAAAAATAAACAAATATATTTTTTTCTTTGTTTTTTTATATTGATATTTTATTCCGCAACAAAACCACAATATTAAACATTGATGTTTTATTCAAAGACAACTAATAAGATTTGGCTGGAAGCCAATACCGAGCGAAGCGAGAGTAACCCGGGACGCA
>SAMEA104315429__coassemble_380_pt1 | contig 41086 bp, 26 predicted proteins | sample SAMEA104315429__metabat2_high_PE_009 | metagenome-assembled genome bin SAMEA104315429 (sample SAMEA104315429) | gut metagenome | biome: Monkey gut; feature: monkey-associated habitat; material: faeces | place: China | collected 2013
CTGTATCGAGAGGCATTCCGCACAGTTGACAAAGCAACATCTTGGCGAGACTCAATCCATTGTCCACCTGCATCTTAGCCATATCAGCCTCATTGACTTTGACGTCCACCTTCAGTCCGTCAGCTTTTGTTGCCACGCCATTGTCTATCATCTTGTGGACATCACTGTTGAGCTTATTGACAAGGTTGAGATAGCTCTCTGCCAGTTGCTGTTTCTGCTTGAGCGAAACGACGAGCCAGTATGCCTGGTCAATGTCATAGAGCACATTCTGCTCGGTGGCATCGATGCTTGTGCCAGCCATTTGCTCCGCGATATCAGCCATCTTGTTGGCTGCAGTGATAGCTCCGCCGAGAAAGATAGGTTGATTTACTATGGCACTACCCACGATAATGCTGCGCGTATTGGTGCGGAAAGCATCCTTGATGTCTTGTCCGAGGGCATTTCCGAAGCCTTCCAACTGCTGTGCAAGTCCTTGTGCTATCTGTCCGAAGCCTAGTGCCGCGCCCGGAGTTATGTGACCGCCTTGTGCCATTTGCGACAAAGCATTAGAGAGAATGCTTGGGTCTAACTTTCCAGCGGCATTAGTGCCGAGATTGCTGAGACGGTCTTTCTGGTCATCTGTAAGGAGGGATATCTCCTTACTTGACAGCATCCATCCTCCTACCACATCGATATGTGGAAGTCGCTTGGTGCGAGCAGCCTTGCGAGTCTGGATCGCCATCTGCTGCTTAGCACGTGATATGCTCAACTGCTTGTTGTTTCTCAGAGCCATAGCGCGACAAGAGTCGAGCGTCAGAACTTGCGAACAGGCAGGCGAGATGATGCATATTGTGCAAGCAATAAGTGATAATAATCTCTTCATATATCTGTTTATGATGATATTCTATACTGTAGGCAGGTGGTAAAAGGTGAAATGTCTTGTCCTTTACCATCTGCTTAGAATATGTATTTTTTATTTCAGATTGAACGCTTTCTGGCCGATCATCTGTCCGTCGCAGAAGAGGGCGAGGCGATAAGTGCCGGCAGACATTACCTCATGTATGTTCCAATATACTGTGACAGGAGTGTTCTCACCATTATATTCTATCTGTTTCTTGATGGAATACTGCAGATTCTTGTTCTCATAAGGGAAGCTTCCTGCGGTGAGAGTGGTGCCGGTAGGAGTGGTGATGCGTACATATATCGCCTTGATGCCGCTCTGTGCAGTCACGTTACGTGCAATAGTGAAATCCACTTTCAGCTGCTTTGCCTTAGAGACTTTCTTCTCCGCTTTGCCTCTTTTGTTGATAGGAGTGAGGTTGATGTTGGAAGCATCGAGCTGAGCGGCAATGGCAACCTTCTCAGAGAGTGACGCCTTATCCGCGCTAAGAACTTCATTTACTCTGTTAGAAGCGGCGAGGTCAGCCTTCACTTTCGTGTTCTCGGCAGTGAGATGCTGGTTGAGTCGGTTGAGGGAATCAATCTGTATAACGTACTGACGCAGTACGGCACGCACGTTGGCAAGTTCCTTTTTCAGTCTTGTTATTTCTCTTGCGTCGGCAGATTTGGTTTCCTTCAGCTCTTTGAGAAGCTGTTGTGTACGGAGTTGTTCCTTAGTAAGTTGTGCGATGATGGAGTCATTGTTTATCTTTGTCATCATCTCGCTGTACTGATTAGCGAAATCCTGATACTCGTTCTCCATTTCTTTCTTGTCAAGTTCTGCAAGTTCCTGCATTTCCTGATTAGCTTTCTTTTCTGCATCAAGTGAGAGAAAGAGGTAAACCAATCCTCCTGCTAACACCAAAAGGAGGACAATCAATGGAATGAAAATCTTTTTAGTCATATAATTTCAATAATTTTTCTTATTTTTCTATTGATATTGTTACATTATTCCTTGCAAAGTTACTCATTTTCATCTTAATGGCAAACAAAATGGGTAAGTAAATTATTATTCCTTACCTTTTTTAAGTCTTTTATGGAAAAATAGGTTTATATTTCAGAAATTTTGCCAAAGAGAGTGCTTGATAATTATGCTTTGGCAAGTAAAAATATTGCCTTCACTCCTGCATTAACACCGTAAATGAAGTATAGGAAAAATGGAACAAAACCGTAAAGAAATAGCTATCAAAAGACGATAGCTAAGCTTTCATTGCGTAAAAGCTTAGTTTTTACAATGCAAAAGCATAGATATTAGGCGGTAATATCTATGCTTTTACCTCCTAATATCTATGCTTTTACAACGCTTTGAAATACAAATGGTTACAACCTTGCTTTCTGTTTGCTTCCCGAAAGCGGAAAAATCGAACAATTTAGAAAGCGCAAGGCAATGTCAGAAGCTGATACATCAGCGTCTTGGCGATGCGTCTGTGGCCGAGATCATTAGGATGAAGGCGGTCAGTTTCGGCATTGTTGAAGTATCTGGCGTGCTCATCCATCATAGGATAAAGACCGCATAAGGCATTGAGGTCGATGACAGGCACAGCCCAAATGTTGGCAGCCTCTTTCACGGATTCTATGTATTCCTCTATATATTCGCCACATTGATTTGTGTAATCCTCAGAGCATTGCCAGTTTTTATCATTGGCATGGAAATTCTGACGATGGATAGGAGTGAGTAGGACAATCTGTTTCTCTGGGTACATACGCTTCACTTTGTCGAGAGCGATGTTTATTCTGCCACGATATGTGTCTTTATCCATACAGAGATATTGGCGCTTTCGTGGCGTCATCTTCTTCATTTGTCCGTGACCATACATCACTTCTTCATCCTTTTCATCGTACCATTCACCTATTTTCACTCCGTTATTATAGTCATTTGTGCCGATGAAAATGATGATGGCATCGATGGAATCGCCGTGCTCGGCATAGCATTTGTCTGCTTGACGCGGAATATCATCCCACTGTCTGCCACTCACTGCATAGACATAAGGCGTGATGCCCAGCCATTCTTGCAGGCAAGTCCAGTATTTCTTTTTGCTTGCTTTGTTGCGAGGGTCGGTGATAGAGTCGCCGAAATACGCCACTTTCTTTCCCTGCCAAGGATGCTGAAAGACGGTTTGAGCTGAAAGGGCGATGGGAAAAAGTAGTAGGAAAGCAATCATTATGTTTCCCCATTTAGCCATGATCGTGCGGCTGAATTCCTGGTATGCGTTTCTGTTGTTCATTTTGTTTCGTGCTATGCGTGTGTATATCGTACTATTTAATTATAATTTTCTTTGTTTCTGCCGCTTTGTTTTTTTGCATTCTACTTACACAATACACTCCTGCTGATGTGTTTGTTTGGATTTTTGTTGATGTTTGGCCTGCAGGAACATGATATGTCTTTATAGCAGACCCATTTGCCGACACTAAAACTATGTCGGAACCTTTTTCGTTTCCGTCATCAAATGTTACGTTTATTGTAGAACTTCCGCTGGCAATTGTAGGAGATATGCTCATTGTTGAAGGGGCTATCTTTACCTTTTGAATAGCATTCGCATTTTTTTTCTCAATCTTGTAGAATATTGTTGAAAGGCTGTTGTTGTAATCTCCATCAAAAGCTATGTAAGTGTTATTGCCTATGCTGATTGCATATGCCCGATGAAGATCAATACGTCCTTCAAATCCACTATCAAAAGTGATATCGGATATTATAGTTCCGTCTTCTGACATAACTTGAATGCCTGCTAAAACAATCTTTTTTTCTTCGGAAATATTTATGGATCTTGTAGTTATTATTTTTTCATCCGATTCTTCAGCTAAGATATCTCTATTGTCATCAACAAGAAAACCTTTTGTTGATAATTTGTATTTAGGTGTAATGTATTCAAAAGAAGCATCGTCATTGAATAGTGTTTGGCTCACTTCAAAATAACTATCCGCTTTACAATCTCCTTGATTAAGATTGATATAGTAAAAACGCATTCGCTTTTGAGACTTGGTGCAATTTTCAACTCTTGTACCTATGGATTTCCATTCGGTATATTGATTTTCATATGTAATTTTGTATCCTTTAATAGTATTACCATCATCAATGTAATACAATTTAGGATATTTCTTTTCAAAAGTTTCGTAATTGAAGTAATCATTAGCTGGGTCATAAATATTACAATCAACTATTATTTTTCTTTTTCCGTCTTCCAAATCTGTAATTTTTAAACGAGATTCTGAAAAATAAGGATAAATCCTACTATAATAGCTTAAAAAATCTTGATATGATTCAAAATGCTCGGACTCCTCCTTCTTAATTTCTTTTACCCCAATAAAATCTCGAACTTCATCATTATAAGTTTGTTCGTAATTGAATGGTACTTCTTCCTTCATTGTAATTCTCTTAACCATTTCTAGATTGTCATCATAAATAGTTAAGGTGTTGTTGCCATAACCATCATACATTATCAAATTTGGTATGTTATTGTAGGAGAATTCTTTAGGAGTAGATAAAGGAATAGAATTATATTCGAACTCGATGCGGTCCGTAATAGTTTGGGCAACAGAGGTAATTGTCATTGTTGCTAATATTATTGAAATAATGTATATCTTTGTACTCATATGGTAGTTGGATAAATGTATTTAATTTTTGTTTTTACAGTAGGTAGGTCCACTTTAAGAAGTCTTTATTGTATTATTATCTTAGATTGCCGATAAGTGACAAATGCAAGAAATAATTATGGACTTATTAAAGTGGACTCGGTAATTCTTAATCAAGAGGCAGAAATAGTGTGTATTCTAATCTTATTATGCATTATGCATTAAGAATTATGAATTAGATTACGCCATTGCATCTACAAGAGCCTGAAGCTGAGGGAGGTCGCTATCTTTCAAGCGGCTCCAGATGGTGACAGTAGGCTCCACTATTTCGATGTTCTTGAAGGATTCGAGTTGCTTTTTCATCGTCTTTGCAGCAGAAGGAGCCCATGAACCATTCTCGATGATGCCCACCTTGCGGTTTTGGTAAGCCTTCATTTCGAGGTGATGGATGAAGTCGTACATAGGAGGGAAGACGCTTGCATCGTAACTTGCAGCTGCGAGGACAAGGCGATTCATGCGGAAAGCATCCTCTATGGCTTCAGCCATGTCGTCACGGCAGAGGTCTGTGATTGCCACCTTACCGATGTTCTTCTCACGGAACATCTCTGCAACCTTCTCTGCTACAACCTTTGTACCACCGTGGATGGAAGCGTAAGCGATGAGAACGCCCTCAGTCTCAACCTCATACTTTGACCAGGTGTCATAGAGACCGATGTAGTAACCGAGGTTTTCCTTGAGCACAGGACCGTGGAGTGGGCAGATGATAGCAATGTCGAGAGTGGCTGCTTTCTTGAGAAGTTTCTGCACAGGAGCACCATATTTGCCACAGATATTAAAGTAGTAGCGACGTGCTTCGCAAGCCCAATCCTCGTCAGCACTGAGCGCACCAAACTTGCCAAAGCCGTCGGCAGAGAATAATACCTTATCTTTAGCATCGTAACTTACCATTACTTCTGGCCAGTGTACCATAGGTGCTGCGTAGAATGTCAAAGTATGCTCACCGAGGCATACGCTGTTTCCCTCCTTGATTACCTCGATATTGGCTGTGAGGTCTTTCTCTGGGAAAAACTGTCTCAGCATCTTTACAGCCTTTTCGGATGTAAGTATCTTTATTTCAGGATATTTATCAGCCACTTCTGCTACGAGAGAAGCGTGGTCAGGCTCCATGTGGTGAACCACGAGATATGAGGGTTTTCTTCCATTGAGCGCCTCTTCGAGGTTTGCCCACCATTCCTTTCCCTTTCTGGCATCAGCGGTATCCATGATCGCTATTTTCTCATCTTCAATCAGATAAGAGTTGTATGATACGCCGTTTGGCACTACATATTGACTTTCAAAGAGGTCGATGTCCAAATCATCTACTCCGATGTACTTGATAGTTGGTGTGATGTTGCTGATCATTGTATAGTTTTTTTTATGGTTATTTCTATTTTTTCAATGCGTATTGTTTGCCTGAATACACCTTATTTATTATATATAATAGCCTTGTTTTTTATAATATAATATCCTTATTTATAATATATATCCTTATTATTTCACACGTATGACCTTCGGTTCAGCGATAGGACGCAGCATTCTGCCTATCTGTTCCCTTGCGTTAAGGCGTGCAGTGTTGAGGTTTTCTTCAGTCAGACAGCGTGAGAGCATTCTCTGACGCGCACGCTCATACATCGCTTTGCGGTCTTTGTTGCTCCATGAGCCCGTCTCGAAAAAGGAGCGACTGCTGGCTTCATCGATGAAATTCTGGTCGAGAAGTTTCACTTCCGGCAGCGTGACAAAGATGGTATCGCCCTCTGTTGAAATCCAATCCTTTGAGCAATCGCGCAGGTCAATGCCAATGCTCAGAGTGCCATAATAGATGCGAACCAATTCGTCGTCGGTGAAAAAGCCTGTTCGCACAGTGTCAATGAGTTCCTCATCGCTGATGGATAGAAACTCCCACTGACCGATACTCCGCATTCTTTCCACAATAGTAGGGGTGAAATCAATCTCCTCATTTGAAGAAAAAGACAGAGTACTCTCTTTCGTAGCATTGCAAAACCATACCAGGCAGACCACCACGGCTATGATTGCAAGGCTCGCCAGCATAATGGTAAGTTTGTTCAAACCATTAGTTAGTCCTTCGAATAATCTTGTTATCTTTGCCATCTGTTCTGAATGAAATGGTTATATTACTGTCTTTGAAGCCCAACAACTGCATGATAGGCACGAGTTGCCTTGCTGCGCTCTCCCTTGCCATTTCCTTTATGCCGAGCTTCGGAATGTCTTTCTGTATGGCTTCGCGCCCTTTTTTCTCGTAGGATTGCAGTTCTGCATCAGAGAAATTGCTGCGAGTAATAGCCACATACTGCCTTACGCCGTCGTGGTCGATGTGCGTCTCAGTGATGGAAACATTGGGCTGAGGCAGGAAAATCTCTATTTTGTCACCGTCGCGCACTATGTCCTGATCGGTCACCTTGCCCATATCGATGCTTGCCTTGATGGTGGCATAGAGCGGAATTGCCACTTTTCGCTTTCCGGTAGGCAGGTCGATGGAAATCTCTTTGCCTAATATCTTGCCAGAAAGATTCGTGATATCATCGTGCGTGATAATCTTATGCACTTTGACCTCGGCGGTGTTCAATCGCGAACATCGCTGGATTTGCGTGAGCATTACGCCCAATGTGTCAATCCTTACTGTATCTACCGCAGGTTTTTCGGTTTCGTGCGAGCAACCTTTAGTTAGAAATAGCGAAGCGACTAATATGATGCAAATCGCCGATAATATATATATATAAAGGTGAATTTTCTTCATTTCGACGCAAAGTTAGTAAAAAAATGCAAACAATGTCATTTTTTTTCGCGATTTTTTTCTTAGTTATTAAACTTTTATGTATATTTGCAGTCGAAAAGATAGAAGAAGTAAATCACACAAACAAAAAACAAATTTTTAAGTTGTATGAAAAAGTTTATTCTATCTTTGATTGCAATGCTGACAGTAATGACATCAGCGTTTGCACAGAATGAAGGCAACAACGGTCAGCGACCACGTTTCAATCGTGAAGAGATGGTTAAGTTCCGTACCGAGAGAATGGTAAAAAGATATGGACTTAACGCTGAGCAGGCAGCCGCTCTCTTGGCTCTCAATGAGAAGCAAATGCCAATGATGCGCCATCCACGTCGCGGTAATCAGCCGGAGAAAGCCGACAGTACAGCCCAGCGTCCACGCAGAGAAGGCAAGAAAGCCGAAGATATGGGACAGCGAAAGGATAAAGGTCAGCGCATTGGAAAGCAGAATATGGAAGCTTACGATGCAGAACTTCAGAAGATAATGACCGCTGAGCAGTACAAATCATATCAGGAGGATAAGGAGAAAATGAGGAAACAAGGTCCTCGTAATCACCAAAATCGTAACTGATAGCTGTCTAATAATTTGTCAAAACGATATTTATTGTAGAGACAATAAAGATTAGATAAGTAATATAACAGAATAGATTTAACACATTTATCATAGGTTTGAATTTTAGTAATCTTAGTTTTTCGTCATGGGGTGGTGATCGTTGTGAAACGGGTGCCACCTATTTTTTTGTTCAAACTTTTGATATTGTTCTGTAAAATATAGGAGTTTTGCTGTTTAATAAAAAAGAACTGTACGCCCAGGGTTATGCTATTTGAAGCCTTGGACTATGCTCTTTCATGCTTTGGACTATATTCTTTCATGCCCAGAGTTATGTGATTGATGCCATTTAACCCAAATCGGTCATTAGACCACAATGTTCAAAAATTCTTGCTATTGCGTTGTTTCCTAACATCTTTTATTTTCTTGTCGGCATCTTGCCTGTCTTTGTAACTTGACGTAGCCCGCTACGCCTGCGTTACAAAGACAGCCAATCTGCTCGACAATAAAACAAAATCTGTTTAGTCTCTAATGACCGATTTGGGGTTAAGGGTGCTTTTGCTTGCTTGCAAATGCAGAAAGAGATTAGAATTCCATTCTGAAACCGACGCGGAAGCCATCCTTTCCTGCGGTAGGAAGATACTTATAATTGAGTCGATGGACGTAAAGCACGCGGAAAAATTTGAAGATATTCTGCAGACCTACAGAGAATTCCATGTAAGGACGCTTAGTGTCCATGACGTAACATCCTTGTGGAAATGCCATGAGAGTGTTGCTATTCCAGTTTTGAGGCAAGTTAGGATTGTTCTTATCCGACAGTCCACCCCACAGAATACAGAATCCAATGCTCTCACGCCATTTGAGTTGGCGAATCAAAGGAATGCGATGCAGCAGTTTACCAGCAAAGTCCCAGTCCCACATCAGTGACGCATAGCGGTCATTTAGGAACTCCATATTGTTGATAAGGTTAAAGCATTGCTGCTGAACGATGTAGGAAAGATTGGATGCCGGCGTGATAAGCAGAGGGTAAGGCACTTGATCCCACTGGTATCCCATCTTGAAATTCCACGTCATTCTGCCCCATGAGTTGAGCCAAAAGCGGCGGTATATGCCGGCTTCAGTCACGTTGTATGAGTATTGTCCGCCCATAAAACCTTTGATACCAAGGGTATGTGAGAGCGTGAAGACCGTGGCATCGCGGTTTATAAGGATACGTCCCTGCTTGGAATTGGTGTATAATCTGCCTGGAGAATATTCCAATTCCAATGACAATTCTGTGTTTCGCATCTTGCCATTGTGCAGACTATTTTCATCAATATCATAGTAATCCTCCCACGGTCCACCAGTGTAAGCCTTGCCATCTTTAGCATAATCGCCGATGGACTTGAAGAGAAGTTCGCCGATAGCCTCGTTTTGCTCCACTTTAGCTTGCGCATCAATCTTGAATCCCCATTCAGTTTCGTATTTGAAGTTGATGCGTTGAACGTTAGAATACATACGTTTAGACACCTTACTCCATTTCATTGAGGTAAAGACATTATCCTTATCGTTTGACGAAAACTTATCACTTGGCGATCCACTGTCGTATGTGGAAGTCAAAGAAATAGTCCTCTGAGGGTATTCCGTAGGCAGATATTTCTTCTCATTGAGGGAATAAGTGAGCGTGCCACGATAGTAATTACTATTTGATTTGAAACCATGAGCGAGGAAACCCGAGAAGAAGAAGTGCTTATTGAGGTTTGCTGTCGTGATACCAGATAGTCTCAGGCGGAAGGCATCGCTACTATTGAATGAGAACATCGAATTGATTGGACCGATATCAAACTTGCTTGGGTGCTTCTCAGTGCCGGTTTCGACGAAGTTTTCGATGACAGTCTTTGCGGCAAAGAGCATTATTCCGAAGCCGTTAGACATTCTCATCTCCTTGATAAACTTGTCCATATTAGCCTCCGACCTTGTCAGTGGCACTCTGCGGTGGCTCTTCCAGAAAGCCATATCGCGTATTTCAGCGTCAGGATCGGTCTTTATCTTCTCCAATCCGTGCAGTTTCGAGTCGCTGATAGGGTTGAAATCATACTTATCTCTCGTGGAAGTTCTGACTATAAGATAGTTTCCGAGGGCTCGATTGACAGTCATCTCAATCATCATCTCATTCTTTGTGAGCACCCAGTCCTTGCTTGGCAACTGGTCATACTCCTGTGAAATCCTCATGTCATCGATGAAATTGATGTCAGTGCGCTTAGGAAGGGTGAGCGAAACGCGCTTCACATGATATGTGGAGTCTTTGAGAATAAAGAGATCGCCGCTAAATCCTACGTCCTGCTGATTGTTTGGCAGGAAGGTGAGTTGAATACAAGAGTCGCGTTCAATCTTCAGAGTGTCAATGATATAGAAGCGATAAAATCCTATAGCCTCTTTGGCAATAGGGGAGAGGAAGGTGCGTTGTAGGAGTCGGATGTCGTCATCATAGATATCGACTTCCGAGAAGACGTCGGCAGAAACGGCATTGAGTATGGCTCCCGTCTGTATCAATTCGTTGATGCCCTGCGACCTTTCGCCGAGAATTATCTTACGTTCCTTCTTCGGGTTCTTACGGTAAAGTATCTGGGAAACGCGTTCTGTGACTGAGACAGGAAGGATAAGTTGGTCATTCAGAGGCGATTCCTCCACCTGATTTCTCATGTATCTGCGCTTGCTGATAAAGCCTTCATTGAGAGCTTCCGGCGAGATGCGATTGAGGGAGAGGGTAAGCTTTTCGTAGTTGTCGTAGCTATAGAAATCCTTGTTTTCCAGTTTGTTTCTGCGTTTAGCGGCAATGACGCGCTTCATCAGTTCGACGGCAGGGTTGTTTTTACGAGAGTATTTGGATTTCTTGGATTTGATTACCACCTCATTTAGTTCGTTATCGCCACTTCTCATTCGTATTGTGAGTTGATGAGGAGTCTCTTCGTTGACGTCGATGTGGTAAGGTTTGTAGCCCACAGCCGAAATGGTGAGCATCAGTCCGTTGTGTCTTTTGATGGAGAAATGTCCGGAGGAGTTGCATGAGGTGGCAATGTTTCTCGTCTTGTAAGCCACGCTGGCAAACGGGATGCTGTCACCTGTAGCCTCGTCGAGCACGACTCCAGTAATCTGGGCTTTCGCAACCAAGGCAAAAGCCCAGAGAATCAGAATGAGTATAGTGCTCTTTAAGTGCTTCATTATTTATGTATTTATGTTGATGGAATGTATCTTGTTTGAATATAAATCACCTGTTTTTTATATTGAGATTATATACCTCCAATGCAAATACCTGTCAATATTTCCATTAAATACTATCCAATTCAGCGAGAGAAGCAATGGCTTTAGCGGCATCCTCGCGACAAGGTGAGAATGAAGGCCAGTCATTGAAGTCGATGATAAAGAAAGAACCATCCTCTTTTACGATAGCATCACCTCCATATACGCATACTCCGATGTGAGCTGCAAGTTTGTTGACAGACTCCTGAAGTGCGGAGACGGAGAAGTCATAGTGGTGAGCTTTGCCATTGATTATCTCGTTTCCGAACTTGCTTTTGCCAGTGTCGGTAGGGTAAAAATGGTAGAAGAACGGGGTATGTGCCACGCCATAAAACTTCACCAGGTCACCTTTGATATGTGCCTGACGAGCAATCTCTTCTATGCCACGTTTGTGGAAAGCTTTTACGGCTGTGTCAATCTCGTCCTGAGTCTTGCAGAATACGGTGTCGGCAGCCACTTCAGCCGTTCCTTTGCTACGCTTGAGCCATATTCCATCCTCGCCTTCAGCAGGTGGAAAAGGAATGGAGAGCTCTGTCATGACAGAGGCAAGAGCCAGTCTGTCGCCACATTTTCGGACGCCAGAAGTGGAGTTTATGACCTTAGTATCCTTGCTGTTGGACAGAAAACGTTCGATGTCGGTATGAGTATCTTTATTTCTTCCCATTGTGAAAATGACCGAACACTCAGGGATTATTCTGCCCATAGCAATATCTTCTTCCCTTAATTCGGTTACGTCGTACCCTTTCTGCCTCAGTTCTTCAGCGGTGAGATAGAGTATCTTACGGTCGTTTTCCACATTATTGGGAGAGAATCGCTCAGCTCTATATATTATTGTTGCTTGTTTCAAAACAATATGTAATAGTCTGTAAGTGTATCAATTATGAATTATGTATTATGAATTATGCATCAATTGCTCCGCTTTCTCGATATCAGAAGCATGATCTATGTCGAGCACCTTAGAGAAAGGGTAGGCGAGGAGGTGGCGTCCGTCCTCGATAAGTCCGCGCTGGAAGTTTCTCATACGGCTTTGTCCGCTTTCCATGCAGCGACGGAGCGTGCAGATGGCAGAGGCAGAAAGTCCGTAGATACCGCCGGAAATAAATCGGCATTCATGGTCGGCGTCAGCATCAAGGAAGCCGGTAATAGCATTTTGGGCATCGGTGCGCACGTAGAGAGGCTTCTCATCATCGATGAAATCAGTCACTCCCATCACGCCTTCCGCTTTGCCTTCGGCGAGAGCTTGGTCAAAGAAGCGGATGTAATCACGAAATTCCTCTTCGCGGAAGATAGTATCTACCGTTGTCATCACGAAAGGTTCGTCGCCAATGAGAGAAGAAAGCTCGAAGAAACTGTGCATCGAACTTGGAGTTGACTTTACGATATGTCTCAGTGGAATGTGCTTGCCGTTGAGTCCGTTTTGCTCAATATCTGTGAGATGAGCATCGACATACGGAGTTAGGTCATTGCATATAACGTCGATTTCAGAAGCTCCACAGTCGGTGAAGATGCGGAGAAGTCTGTCGATAAGTTTTTCGCCGCCCACTTCCACGAGTGGCTTTGGAGCGTTGATTCCCTCATTTGCGAGTCGCGAGCCCTCGCCAGCTGCTATTATTGCGAATTTCATTGTTTTGCCAAATCATTTATTGAAAATACAATGCAAAGATAATAATAAATTATCAAAGAGGAGAGAATTTAACTAAATTTATAGATGTGGAACCTTGATTTTTTGTTTCACTTTTGCTCTTGTTAAATGATTTTTACGCTGTGGCTATGAAGTGCGAAAACGCTTTATGCTTTTTTAGTGACTTACTTTGTAAGAATCTGTTGGCGCAAGTGGCAGTTTGTACATGAGATTATATGCTTTCGATTTGTCAAAACGACTGACTTTTCTTCTGCATAAAATCGGAATAAGTGGGTAAAAATAGTGTCTAAAAATCGGAATAAGTGGGCAAAAACGGTGTTGAAAAAACGGAATAAGTGGGTAATAATAGTGTCTAAAAATCGGAATAAGTGGGTAAAAACGGTGTTAAAAAATCGGAATAAGTGGATTTATCCTTGGTTTTATAAAAGAAAAATCGTATTTTTGCATCGACCTCTAAAAACATTTCAATCATGCTTGAACGTAAATTTACATCATATCTGACAAAGTTTCTTACCGAAGAACGCAATAAGATTCTCCTTGTAAACGGTGCGCGACAGATAGGAAAGTCCTATCTTATCCGTTATGTTGGGCGCAAACTGTTTTCTCATTTTGTAGAAATCAATCTCAAAGAGGATATAGAAGGCGACAAGGTATTTGCTGATGTGCGCACTACAGATGATTTATATATGCGATTGAGCAACTATTGTCCTACGCCTTTAGGTGATAATACCGATACGTTGGTATTTCTGGATGAGATCCAGAGTTATCCACACTTGATGACAATGCTCAAATTTCTCAATCAGGAGTCGCGTTATCGCTTCATTGCAAGTGGGTCACAGTTGGGCGTTGCCTTGGCTCAGACGCCCTCTGTACCGCTTGGGAGCGTGACCATAGAGCAGATGTATCCTCTTGATTTTGAAGAATTTCTGTGGGCTACAGGAGTGGGTAAGGAATGGATTGCCAATATACGAGACTGCTATCTTTGCCGAAAATCATTGGATGAGAGCACGCATAATCTTCTGTTGAAGCGTTTTCAGTACTACCTGCTCGTTGGTGGATTGCCGGAAGCTGTGAATAATTACCTTGCTGATAGGAACATGGTTCGTGTCAGAAAGACGCATAGTGATATTCATAATCTTTACCGTATAGACGCATCCCAATATGATGAAGAACATAAACTGAAGATAAGGAAGATTTATGATTTGATTCCAAGTAATCTGGAGAACAAGAAGAAGCGTATCGTTTATAAGAATATTGAAGGCAAGACCGGAAAGTCTTATTCTGATTATGCCGATGAATTTGAGTATCTGACCAATTCCGGCGTTGCTTTGGAAGTATCTGCCATCAGCAATCCGCGCTTTCCTCTTGTAGAATCAGAGCAGAAGAAATTGATGAAATTATATCTTAATGATGTAGGTTTGCTGACGAATATTCTCTATGATTTGAATGTGAATGCAGTGTTGATGGACATCAAAAGCATCAATCTTGGCACTGTGTATGAATCTGTTGTAGCGCAAGAGCTTGCCGCACATGGTTTTAAGCTGTATTATTATGACAATAAAAAGAAGGGTGAGGTTGACTTTCTGATTGATGATTATGATAATCTGACAGCGCTTCCATTGGAGATAAAGTCAGGAAAGGACTATACCGAACATAGTGCTCTGACGAATTTTCTTCAAACACCAGAATATAGTATAAAGAATGCTATCGTCTTTTCAAATGAACGAGAGGTCTTTTGTAAGAATGGTGTGACTTACCTTCCTATATATTATTGTATGTTTCTTGATAATGGACTACGTGATGAGCCGGTGATACTGCCGGAATTGGAACCATTATCATGAGTGTAATGAGTGGAAAGACGTCGTTACGAAAGGGCAATAGCTTGAGATATAGAACTTTATAGCATTGCTTTTGCCCTTTCTTAGCGTTTGAAATAGTATGTCGTGACATTTGGAATATTGCTCTGGATTGTGAGTCTTTTGCTTGTTTGCCGTCCTTTTCTTAAGTTTGTGTCTTTTACACTGAAAATGAATAAACGAGCTCTTTTGATGTTATTGTTTCTATTTGAAAGCGATAAGTGTAAATGTTCTATTTTTCCGTAGCTTAAAACAAGGTGGTGACACGACTGAAAATGGGGTGCGAAAATTACCTTCTAAAAGGGTTGGAGTGGGGTGATTGTCCAGAAATGGGGTTGAGTTCGTCAGAATGGCTCTAAGGTGCCAAATTTAAGGTGCGAATTTTGAGGATTTTCAGAAAGTGGTGTAAAAGTGTGATTTTTGAGCTATAAAGATGAGAAAGCTAAGCTTTTAGGGTGTAATAACTAAGCTTTTAGGGTGTAATAATTAAGCTTTTACAATGCAATAGCTAAGCTTTTAGGAGGTGATAACTATGCTTTTACCCTTGAAAAACGGTGAAATCGCTGTGGAAAAGTATGGAAAAAGGGGCGTGAAAGGCGTACTTTTAAATTGTAACTGTTCAATTTTTCCGATATGGGAAATATGTTGTTTAATATATGTCACATTTCTTCTGTAGAATGAAAGTACTTTGCCTTGGCAATCAATATTTAAGTTTGAGAAAATGGTCTGTTTTTACTGTTTGATAATAAAATTATCATGATAAATTAGAAAAATAATTATTTTTTCGGTTGAATGCTTTCTTGTGTTCATATATTTTTGTACCTTTGTAACCTGAAAAATTGATTTGTATTTCAATGACACCAATCAGCACAACACACATACTTACACAGACAGTGTCACAACTGTCAGCCGATGAGTCACTTAAAGGCTTGTTTCATCAGCACCAAGAGGGCAATCCGCTACCTTCAAATGATGTACTGTCCGAGATTATCCAATTAGCAAGAGGAATACTCTTCCCGGGTTACTATGGTCAGTCGTCAGTCAATAGGAGAACATTGCCTTACCACATCGGTGTGGATATAGAGAAGTTGCACAAGAAACTGTGCGACCAAGTGCTTGCGGGTCTTTGCTTCTCCGACGAATACGAAGAGGAACAGCAGACCAAGCAGGTAAGAAGAGCTAAAGCAAAGGAAATCACCAACATACTCATCTCGCGACTTCCGCAGATACGTTCGGTACTTGCCACAGATGTGGAGGCTGCCTATACGGGCGATCCGGCGGCGGAAAGTTTCGGTGAGATTATATCATGTTATCCTGTCATAAAGGCGCTCGTCAATTATAGAGTGGCGCACGAACTGTACCTTTTGGGTGTGCCGCTCATTCCAAGGATGATTACCGAACTTGCTCATTCCGAGACAGGTATCGACATTCATCCAGGTGCCACGATAGGACATCATTTCACTATCGACCACGGTACAGGCGTGGTGGTAGGAGCTACCTGCATCATAGGCGACAATGTGAAGCTCTATCAGGGCGTAACGCTCGGAGCCTTGTCGTTTCCACTTGATGCTTATGGCAACCCTATCAAGGGAATTGCCCGCCATCCGATACTCGAAGATGACGTAGTGGTGTATAGCAATGCCACAATTCTGGGCAGAATTACGATAGGAAAAGGCTCTGTCATCGGTGCCAGCGTATGGGTTACTGAGGATGTGATGCCAGAATCGAAACTATATAAGACTTCACGAGACTAAAAAGAAGAAACCAAAAAACATATATGGAATTTAAAATGATAGCCAAGACCTTCATGGGTCTGGAAGATGTATTGGCACAGGAACTGACCGAACTGGGAGCCAACAATGTAGAGAAAGGTCGCCGAATGGTGAGTTTCACCGGTGACAAGGAGATGATGTATCGTGCTAACTTCCAGTTGCATACTGCAATCCGTATCCTCAAACCGATAGCTTCATTCGCGGCAACATCGGCAGAGGAGGTATATGATCAGGTGCAGAATATCGACTGGAGCGAGTACATCGGCGAGGGAAAGACATTCTCCGTCGATTCCGTAGTCTATTCGGATGATTTCCGCAACTCCCGCTTCGTCACCTATAAGGTGAAGGATGCCATCGTGGATCAGTTTCGCGAGAAGACCGGAACACGCCCTAATATCTCTGTGACCAGTCCGGATATCCGCATCAACATCCATATCTCAGAGGGTGAGGCTACCGTTTCTCTCGACTCAAGTGGTGAGTCACTGCATCGTAGAGGCTACCGTCAGGAGAGTGTCGAAGCACCTCTCAATGAGGTACTTGCAGCCGGAATGATACTCATGACAGGCTGGAAGGGCGAGTGTGACCTTATTGACCCAATGTGTGGTTCAGGCACCATCGTCATCGAGGCGGCTCTCATAGCACGCAATATCTCTCCAGGCGTATTCCGTAAGGAGTTTGCTTTCGAGAAATGGCCAGACTTTGACGCTGACCTCTTTGATGAAATCTATAATGATGACTCAAAGGAGCGCGAGTTTGAGCATACCATCTATGGCTACGACATTGACATGAAGGCAGTTAATACAGCCGCTATCAATGTGCGTGCAGCAGGTCTTACCAATGAGGTAAGCATCGAGCAGGCTGACTTCAATGACTTCAAAGGACATCCGGAGAAGGCTATCATGGTGACAAACCCACCATACGGAGAGCGTATCTCTACTCCAAACCTGCTCGCTTTCTATAAGATGATTGGCGACAAACTGAAGAAGAACTTCAGAGATAATGAGGCATGGATTCTCAGTTATCGTCAGGAGTGCTTCGAGCAGATACGTCTCAAGCCAAGCATCAAGGTGCCTTTGTACAACGGTTCGCTGGAGTGTGAATTCCGCAAGTATAGCCTTTTCGACGGCAGTTATAAGGATTTCCGTGCAGAAGGCGGCGTAGTGAAGACCGAAGAAGAGAAGCGTCAGATGGCTGAGAAGCACCGCTTCCGCAAGAATCGTGAGTTTAAGAAACGCATTGACGAGGAAGAAGAAAACAATGAGCAGGACATCCGCTCATTCAAGTTCCTCTCATTGGAACGCCGTAGGGAAGCAGAGCGCAAGGATAATGAGCGCAAGCGCTTCTCACGTGATGATAAGGAAGGCCGTGGCGACAAGCGTTTCGACCGTGGTGACAGACGCTTTGACCGTGAAGACAAGAAATATGACCGCTCTGACCGTGGCGACAGAAAGCCGTATGGCAAGCGTGACGGAGGCCGTGGAGGAAAGCCTTTCGGCGGCAAGGGCGGTAAGCGCGATGGAAAATACAAATCTAATTACCGTGATAATGAAGAAGATTAAAACTTTATTGGCCACTCTTATGCTCTGTACACCAGGTATGATTATGGCGCAAAATGCAGGAGCCGGCTCTGCAGCAGACAGCCGACAGGTGAATAATGAGAAGCTCTTTACGCTCGAAGACCTCAACTTTGGCGGCACAAACTTCTGGAATATGCGTGCTGAGACCCGCTATCTCACATGGTGGGGCGACGAACTCATTCGCCAGGAGGTGGAGTCTGTCTCTATTATAAATAAGGTGAAAGGCACCCAAAAGCAGCTTTTCACCCTCAATGAGATCAATGCTTGGGCAAATCTGTCAGGCAAAGACGAGGTGAAGTCACTGCTCTACAGCCGTTTCCCATACGCAGACAAGCCATTAGTTCTTCTGCCAAGCGGAAAGAACCGTATTCTCGTGGACTTCAAAGCCAAGAAATTGGTGTGGAGCCAGGACCGTAGAGGCTCTTTGGAATGGAACGAGAAGAGTCGTGCTGACGTGATGCTCAAGGATGATAACCTCTATCTCACCTTCGCTGATGGCACCACAAAGGAACTTTCTAATCACGATGGAAGCCGTGAAATCGTATATGGTCAGTCTGTTCACCGCAATGAATTTGGCATCGATAAAGGCACTTTTTGGTCACCAGACGGACAGAAAATCGCTTTCTACCGCATGGATCAGAGCATGGTAACCGACTATCCACAGGTGGATCTCTTCAAGCGTTGCGCTCAGTATGCTCCTGATAAATATCCTATGGCAGGCATGACAAGCCACAAGGTGACAGTAGGAGTGTATGACATCAATGCAGGTGCTGACGCAAAGCCTATTTATCTCAAGGTAGGTGACCCTACTGACCGCTATTTCACTAACATAGAGTGGGCTCCTGACGGCAAGTCAATCTATCTCTTTGAGGTAAACCGCGACCAGAACCACGCTACTCTCGACCAGTACTCAGCTACTACAGGTGAGAAGATGCGCACACTCTACGAAGAGAGCGACAAGAAATATGTAGAGCCACAGCATCCTATCTCTTTCCTCCCATGGGACAACAGCAAGTTTATCCTCTGGAGCCAGAAGGACGGATATATGCACCTCTATCTCATGAACACCGAAGGCAAGATGCTCAAGCAGATTACTAAGGGGCAGTTTGTAGTAAGAGAAATCTTCGGTTTCTGCAAGAAGACAAAGTCTGTGATTATCCTTAGCAATGAGGCTAATCCTCTTCAGATGAATGTCTATGCAGTAAACATAGAGACAGGCAAGCGCACTCTCCTCGACAACGGACGTGGCGTACACAATGCTTCTCTCTCTGCTTCTGGGCTTTATTTCGTAGATAACTACACCGAGCCTACTGTTCCACACAACATGGAGCTCACCAATACCCAGACTAAGAAGTCTTGGAATATCCTCACAGCTGCTGACCCTTGGAAGGGATACAAGATACCACAGTTCCTTAGCGGCACTATCAAGGCTGCTGATGGCGTGACAGACCTCTACTATCGCTTGGTTCGCCCTGCTGATTTCGATGAGACAAAGAAGTATCCTACAGTGGTTTACGTATATGGAGGTCCTCATGCACACAATGTAGATGCCTCTTGGCATTGGGCTTCACGCTCTTGGGAGACTTACATGGCACAGAAGGGTTACATTGTATTCATCGTGGACAACCGCGGATCAGAAAACCGTGGTAAGGAGTTTGAGCAGGTTACATTCCGTCACCTCGGTCAGGAAGAGATGAAAGACCAGATGTGTGGCGTCAACTTCCTCAAGACTCTCCCTTACGTAGATGCAGACAGACTCGGTGTGCATGGATGGAGCTTCGGTGGATTCATGACCATCTCTCTGATGACAAACTATCCTGACGTCTTCAAGGTAGGTGTTGCTGGCGGTCCTGTAATCGACTGGAAATGGTATGAGGTGTTGTATGGCGAGCGCTATATGGATACTCCTCAGACAAACCCAGAAGGATATAAGCAGACCTCTCTGCTCGATAAGGCTAAGAATCTCAAGGGACGTCTCCAGATTATCATTGGTATGAATGACCCTACCGTGGTGCCACAGCATGCGCTGATGTTCCTCAATGCTTGTAGCGAGGCTGGCACTCAGCCTGACTTCTTCGCTTATCCAGGTGAAGGTCACAACATGGCAGGACACAAGAGCGTACACCTCCACGAGAGAATTACACGCTACTTCGAGGATTATCTCAAGCCTATCGGCAAGTAATTCCTTGAAGATTTAGTAAAAGAAACACTCTTTTTCTCGTCATCGCCAAAGCCACTTTCCCCCTCAAAGACTGTGATGGGATATAAAATATCAATAGAAAAAATATAAGAACACCTACTTATTATTCTTTATTTTTATTTACTGATGTTTTATCCACCAAGCAAGGCATTTGGAAATAGCGGAAATAGAGTAAGAAATATAACAGAAAATTTGATTTCTGAACTCTGACTTTTGTCACATCATCGGGGGATTTGCTCTTGATAAGTATGCTACATATCCGTGTCGGCTTACTGTCTGTGGAGCAAAGCGACTATCGATGGTGTGACAAAATAGTCGTTTCGGGAATTTTGTCCTTATAAATATAGTAACAAACTCAATTAGATTATGGCAAAGATTTTATTACTTGGTAGCGGTGGACGTGAGCATGCTCTCGCTTGGAAGATAGCACAAAGTCCGAAATGTGAGAAACTCTACATTGCTCCCGGTAATGCAGGAACGGCTAATTGCGGCGAGAATGTGGCAATGAAGGCTGATGACTTTGAAGCAATAAAGACATTTATTGTAGATAATAATGTGGATATGGTCGTGGTAGGTCCAGAGGATCCACTCGTAAAAGGCGTCTATGATGACCTCAAAAACGATGCCCGTACACAGAATGTCCCTGTTATTGGCCCATCAAAGGCAGGCGCCGTGCTGGAAGGTTCCAAGGATTTTGCCAAAGCTTTCATGAAGCGTCACAGCATCCCTACAGCTGCTTATGAGACCTTCGACGGTGAGCATCTGGAGGAAGGACTGAAATTCCTTGAGACACTGGAGGCACCTTACGTCCTCAAGGCAGACGGACTCTGCGCTGGAAAGGGCGTTCTAATCCTCGATACACTCGAAGAAGCTAAGAAGGAACTGAAGGAAATGCTCGGCGGTATGTTTGGAAACGCTTCCAGTCGCGTAGTTATCGAGGAGTTCCTCTCAGGCATTGAGTGCTCTGTCTTTGTGCTTACAGACGGCAAGAACTATAAGATTCTTCCAGAAGCAAAGGACTATAAGCGCATCGGAGAGGGCGATACAGGTCTCAATACTGGCGGTATGGGCAGCGTAACACCTGTACCTTTCGCTACGAAAGAGTGGATGCAGAAGGTAGAAGACCGCATCATCCGTCCTACAGTGGAAGGACTTGCTGAGGAGAATATCGACTATAAGGGATTCATCTTCTTCGGCCTTATCAATGTGAAGGGTGAACCAATGGTGATAGAATATAATTGCCGTATGGGTGATCCAGAGACAGAGAGCGTGATGCTTCGTCTCAAGAGTGACATCGTTGACCTCTTTGAAGGTGTCGCAGAAAGCAATCTCGACGAGAGAAAGATTGAGTTTGATGAGCGTGCCGCAGTGTGCGTAATGCTCGTAAGTGGCGGTTATCCACAGGATTACAAGAAAGGTTATCCTATCACAGGCATCGAAAATGTCGATGGAAGCATAGTTTTCCATTCCGGAACAGCGCTCAAAGACGGTCAAGTAGTGACAAATGGCGGACGCGTTATCGCTGTTAGTTCCTACGGAAAGGATAAGGATGAGGCTCTCAGAAAGTCATTCGATGAGGCTCAGAAGATTATCTTTACCGATAAATATTTCAGACGCGACATCGGCAAAGACCTGTAAATAAAACTATAAGTAGGTAATCAAAATTATTTTGATAATGAATAGATAATTATAATTGTTTTTCATTATTATAATATCTATACTCTCTTGTGCGCATCTACGTCCTGTTTCATCAGTCATGATGCCCGCATCATTCCTTCTTCAACAGAATGTAGCTGCATCACAATAGAGCATAGCTATTATAAAAATAATTCTGATCACCTACTTAAAATGAGGCATGTGATTTGTCCAACAAGCCGACGAATCACCTTCCTTCATTTACTTATGCAAAATAAACACTAATGAAACGCTTTCAGAATAGAGTAGCACAAAGCAGATTCTCACTGGCTTTAGCATCATTATTCGGTGCTTTAGTATGGCTGGCGGCAGGCTTAATCTCACGCAATATGTGGATTCCATTCCTGCTCATGGCACTCTCTACCTATCTGATGGCTGAGATAAACAATCGCAATGCGCTAATCAGAGTGAGGACAAACATGGTCTCAAGCGCATTTCTCCTGCTCTCGCTGATGGGAATAGGTCAGAATTTCGGAGCGGAAGAAGCGTTTGTTCAACTCTGTTTCGTCGGTTTCCTGTTGGCTATTTTCCATACTTATCAGAATAAGTTTGCAGTAGCTTACATCTTCTATGCCTTCCTTCTCATCAGCATTTCCAGCCTTGCTTTCGTGCAGATGCTATGGTTTGTCCCTCTGTTGGCTTGCCTTCTCTCGCGTCCGCTCTATGCTTTGTCTTGGAAAGGAATTAGCGCCGTAGTGCTCGCCACGGTGCTTCCATATTGGATAGTCGCCCCATACCTTGTATATGTGGGAGACATAGAGCCGCTAATCGACCACTTTGACAACCTGATAGATACGGAATCGATTTTCGATTACTCGCATATCACGGTGGGAATGCTCACAGAGTATGTCATCCTCGTCATCTTTGCAGGAATCGGATGGATACATTTCATTCGGACATCGTATAAGGACAAGATTCGCACAAGGATGTTCCTCAATGCTTTTGTGGCGATTTCCATTATTCTGATGATAGTGATTCCTGCCGCTCCACTGTTTGCAGAAAGCCTGTTGCCAGTGTTGATAGTCAGCGTAAGTCCGCTTGTGGCGCATTTTATCACGCTTACTGAGACGCGATTGTCAAATATCACGTTCATCATAATGCTCATATTGGTGATTTCAGTGACTATAATCGGAGTGTCAACCGACTGGCTTCAGACGCCATTAGGGCTTGACAGAATCCATATAGTAATAGAATAGAAAAAAAGGAAAGGGCGCTTTTGCACAGCGAAACGACATTCCTCAATTTAGCAAAAACGTGCCAGAACAAAATCATCTGGCGCTAATAATTAAGGTAAAAGGTGCTGAAACAAGAGTGATACAGCACTTGTAAAATAGGAAAAATGTGCTGAAAGAAAAACTCTTCGGTGCTGATAAAATAAAAACAAATACGACTTCGTCATATAATTATGCTCGATTTACTCGTAGATTATGGCCCTATAGGCATGCTGATAGCCTCTTTCATAGCGGGCAGCGTATTCCCATTCTCAAGCGAAGCAGTGATGCTTGCAATGCTTGCCGCGGGTGTTGACCCTTGGGAACTCGTCATTACAGCCTCCATAGGCAATGTCGCCGGCTCGATGTTCAATTACGGCGTAGGCAGACTTGGACGTCTCGACTGGATAGAAAAGTATCTCCACGTGAAGAAAGAAAGTCTCGACAGAGCGCAAAGATTCATGGGAGGACACGGAGCATGGATGGGTTTCTTCGCTTTCCTGCCTATTCTTGGCAGTGCGATAAGCATCCTTCTCGGTCTTATGCGAGCCAATATCATCATCACGCTCATAAGCATCACGCTCGGAAAAGTGATGAGGTATCTGATTATCGCTTGGCCTTTCATGTAGGAAAAACATTTCCTGCATGAAGCATTGGAATAGAAATAAGACAATAACAACATAATAAATTTCAACCAAATGAAACAGTACAGATTGATAGACAATGTACTCGGATGGGTCGCTTTCTTCATCGCGGCTTTCGTATATTGCTCTACCATTGAACCGACAGCTTCCTTCTGGGACTGTCCTGAGTTTATTACTACTGGCTACAAACTTGAAGTAGGACACCCACCTGGCGCACCTTTCTTCATGCTTACCGCCAATCTCTTCTCTCATTTTGCCAGCGATCCTTCTGACGTAGCTCGCATGGTGAACACTATGAGCGCACTTCTCTCTGCCACATGTATCCTGTTCCTCTTCTGGACCATCACGCATCTGGTACGTCGTCTGCTCATTGACTCATGGGAAGAACTGACACCTGTCAAGACTATTGCTATCGAAGCATCAGGTATGGTCGGCGCTCTCATCTATACTTTCAGCGATACCTTCTGGTTTTCTGCTGTAGAAGGTGAGGTGTATGCTTACTCCAGTGCCTTCACTGCCGTAGTGTTCTGGCTGATATTGAAATGGGAAGACCATGCCGATGAGCCTCATTCAGACCGCTGGCTCGTGCTTATCGCCTATATGACAGGCTTGTCTATCGGCGTTCACCTGCTCAATCTGCTCTGTATTCCAGCCATTGTGCTTGTATTCTATTATAAGAAATATCCGAATGCAGACCTAAAAGGCTCCCTTGCAGCACTCTTAGTCAGCGTCATTATCGTTGCTGCGGTGCTCTATGGCGTCGTTCCTGGCATTATCACCGTGGGCGGATGGTTTGAGTGGTTCTTCGTCAATGACCTTGGAATGCCATTCAATACAGGTGAGATAGTATATATCTTCCTCCTCATTGCCATTGTGGTTTGGGCTATTTATGAGAGTTATGTCGATAAGAGCGCTAAGCGTGTCAACATCTCTTTCCTCCTTTCCATCGCAATGCTGGGCATTCCATTCTATGGATTTGGATGGAAAGCATTCTTCACAGGCGTGGTGGTACTTGCAATATTGTACTTCCTTCTCCTGCTCAAGAATAAGAAGACAAAGGCTTATTACGTCACTTCAAGAATCAAGAATACTGCCCTTACATGTATGCTCATGCTCATGATAGGCTATTCTTCCTATGCTCTTATCGTAGTACGTTCCGCTGCCAACCCACCGATGGACCAGAATTCACCGGAGGATATCTTCACTCTTGGCAGTTACTTGAGCCGTGATCAGTATGGTGACAGCCCGCTTTTCTATGGTCAGGCATTCTCTTCACAGGTTGCCCTCACTGTAGATGGTGACTATTGTCGTCCTGTTCAGAAGAAGGGAGCACCGGTAATCCAGCGTGTGGAGAAGAAAAATCCAAACGAGAAGGATCAGTATTTCGTGGTTCGCACTAAGGATTCATACGTATATGCGCAGAATATGCTCTTCCCACGTATGCACAATGCCGAACATGAAAAGGCTTATCAGGACTGGATGGGCGGCATTAGCACATACCCTGTGGATTACGATCGCTGCGGTCAGGCTATGACTGTCAATATGCCTACACAGTGGGAGAACATCAGATTCTTCCTCTCTTACCAGTGTAACTTCATGTACTGGCGCTACTTCATGTGGAACTTTGCAGGACGTCAGAATGACCTTCAGGGCAATGGCGAACTGGAAAAGGGCAACTGGATCACAGGTATTCCATTCATAGACAATGCTATGCTGGGCGACCAGAGCAAGCTTCCTGATGACTTGAAGAACAATAAGGGACATAATGTCTTCTATTGCCTCCCACTTCTGCTCGGTCTTATCGGACTCTTCTGGCAGGCTTACTACGACCATATCAATCGTAAGAAGGGACAGAAGGAAGAAGGAAAGAAGGGCATTCAGCAGTTCTGGGTCGTATTCTTCCTCTTCTTCATGACAGGTCTTGCCATCGTCATCTACCTCAACCAGACTCCTATGCAGCCTCGTGAGCGTGACTATGCTTATGCAGGTTCGTTCTATGCTTTCTCTATATGGTGTGGTATGGGCGTTGCAGCCATCATAAATATGGTCAATCGCTATCTTACCAAGAAGGAAAGCGTGGCTGTAGCTGCCGTAATCGGAGTTGTGGCATTGCTCGTTCCTGTGCAGATGGCTTCACAGACATGGGACGACCATGACCGTTCTGGACGTTACACTTGTCGTGACTTCGGTCAAAACTACCTCACTTCTATGCAGAAGGGCACCAATCCTGTCATCTTTACAAATGGTGACAACGATACATTCCCTCTCTGGTATAATCAGGATGTGGAGGGCGTAGGTACGGATGCACGCGTTTGTAACCTCTCTTATCTCCAGACAGACTGGTATATCGACCAGATGGTGCGCCCTGCTTACGATTCGCCTGCACTGCCAATCACATGGAATCGTATCGATTATTGTTCAGGAAAGAATGAGTATATCACTGTAAACCCTGAGCTGAAGAGCCAGATACTGGAGTATTATGCACAGAATCCTGACGCTGCAAGACAGCAATATGGTGATGATCCATTCAATCTCACCAACATTATGAAGTACTGGGTACGTGGAGGTAAGGACGAAATGCACGTCATCCCTACTGATACAGTCTATGTCACTATCGACAAGAACGCTGTTCTCAAGAGCGGAATGAAGATTCCGGCAGGTATGGAGATTCCAGAAAAGATGGCTGTATCCCTCAAGGGAAAGAGCGCTCTCTACAAGAACGATCTCATGATGCTTGAGATGATCAATAATGCCAACTGGACTCGTCCTCTCTATGTTGCCACTACCGTAGGTGCAGAAAACTTCATGAACCTCGGCGAAAACTTCATACAGGAGGGTCTTGTCAATCGTATCACTCCGTTTGCTACTAATGATAGCACAAACTTTGATACTGACCGCACTTACGATGTGGTGATGAACAGATTCAAGTTTGGAGGTCTTGAGACCAAGGGACTCTACATCGACGAGACTGTAATGCGTATGTGTTACACCCATCGCCGCCTGTTCGGTCGTCTCCTTATCAAGCTTCTCGACGAAGGCAAGAAGGACAAGGCTGCCAAGTGCATGGCTTATCTGGAGAAGAAGATGCCTACTTACAATGTGCCTTTGACATTCATTGCCGGTGGTGCAGAGTATCTGGAGGCTTACTATCGTCTCGGTCAGAAGGCTAAAGCAGAGAAAACATTCGAGGATATGTTCAATAATTCTGTGCAATACATGAAGTGGTACTGCTCACTCGATGGCAATCGCTTCTTCCAGTCACAGCGTGATTGTATGTATCATCTTTATGCTATGCAGAGTCTCCTTGGAGTTTGTGCAAGATATGATGAGAAATTTGCTATGAACAATTATGCCACATTCCAGAAGGTTACGGAATTCTATCAATCCCGAGGTGGCAGAATGCTCAGCGAATAATTGTTTATTTGTTGTTTGGTGGGCTTGTTGCTTGGTTGGTTAGTTGATTGTATGGTTTGAAAAAACTATGCTTTCAGCAAAACAACAAAACAACCAGACTACCAGACAACATTACGACAAAACAACAAAATAAAGAAAAGAAATGTTCATCGAGCAACCCACTATGTGGTTACGTTGGTTATATCCGAAGGCTCTTTGGCGTATGGACGCCAATGAGCATTCGGTATATCTTACGTTCGACGATGGTCCGATACCAGAATCTACCCCTTTTATCCTCGATACGCTTGCACGTTACGGGATAAAAGCTACATTCTTTATGGTCGGAGACAATGTGAGAAAGTATCCGGAATTATATCAGCGAATCGTAGAAGAAGGCCATCAGGTGGGTAACCACACCTTCAATCACCTCGGAAGTTTTCGCCATCGCATTGACAAATACGTGAAAAATGTGCGTAAAGCGAATGAACTTATCCACTCACACCTCTTCCGTCCGCCTCACGGATGGATGCGCCATGTGGCTTATATGTGGCTGAAAAGGAAATATACAATTGTGATGTGGGACGTGGTGACACGTGATTACTCCAAACTCCTCACTGCTGAAGACGTGGTCAACAATGTGAAGACCTACACACGAAATGGTTCTATCATCACTTTCCACGACTCTTTGAAAAGTATTGACAAACTAAAGACTGCCCTGCCAGAGTCCATCGAATGGATGATAAGCCAGGGATATGAATTTAAAGTCTTCGACTAAAAATAGATTTTTTAATCTCTGTCATAATCCTTAATGCCCAATGCATTAAGGATTATACATTATACATTAAGAATTGTGCAATATCAATTACGCATTATGCATTATGAATTGTGCATTAAGAATTAATAATAAAGAATTATGCATTATGAATTATGCATTATATCAAACCTTAAAAAATCTCAATAAGAAAAATGAACACTATTTTTATTGTCCTCCCAATCCTTACACTCTTGATGTTTGACCTCGGATTGACTTTGAAGCCAAATGATTTTCTCATGGTTTTCCAGCGTCCGAAGGCAGTACTTATAGGACTGATAGGACAGTTGTTGATACTTCCTATTGTAGCCATTGCCCTCTCAGAAGGCTTTTCTCTTCCGGCATTGTTCTACATCGGACTCGTCCTCGTAGCGTGTTCGCCAGGCGGATCATCCAGTAACGTATTTTCCATGCTCGCAAAAGGCGACGTGGCATTGTCCGTTTCACTCACAGCACTCAGTTCGGTGATAACGCTTTTCACTGTTCCCCTTATCCTTAATTGGGTGACAGTACATGTCGGACAATCTGCTGGCATCACCTTGCCAGTAGGCAATCTCCTTATCCAGAATGTATTCACGATGCTTATTCCTATACTTGCCGGAATAGCAGTGAGAACATATTTCCACAATGTAGCAAAGAAGATAGAACGCGTATTGACCAAATGTGCCTTCCCAGCTCTGATGTTCCTTGCGGCTGTATTCTTCATCCAGCATCGCGCTACCATAGAAGAAAACTTCACCACTCTCGGTCTTGTGACCACCGCCCTCATCCTTCTTGCAGTCATTGTGGCGTATGTCGCTTGCATGGTGTTCCGTCTGAAGGAGAATGTGCGTCGCACTATCGTCATCGAAGTGGGAATGCAGAATGCCGCACAGGCAATAGCTATTGCTTCAAGTCCATTCGTCTTCAATGACGGACGCATCGCTATCCCAGCCATTATCTATGCTCTGATGATGAATGTGGTGCTCCTCTCTTATGTCGGAGTTATCAAGATTCGCTCAGAAAAGTAGTTGTATTTAAGTAAAAAATAGTTTTGTTACTTTGTTGTTTGGTTGTTTTGTTGATAGATAAATAGAAAGAGAACTCTACATACAACCAGGCAACAAGACAACAAGCACCCAAACAATATAACCAGATGAATTCCCCAAGAATAACCCCAGCCATCATAAGAGCCTTCTTCACATCCTTCGTCGAAGGAATAGTGGAAGGCAGTTTGCCAGAGTCTGACCGCCCCCAGCAGGTGGAGCCACGCCAGATGAAGCAACTTCTCCTCGACCATTATGAGGAAGTGGCGCAGTATCTGTATGAGAGTGTGTTTGATTCACTCGCCATCGTCAATTATTCTTCTCACGAGATATTGGAACAGCGCTTGCGTGAAGCAGATCCTAAGAAGCTCGATGCTATGACACTCATGCAGCATGCGTGCCGTTCAGATAAGCTATTCCAACTCATGGCTGACGAATATCGTCGTAATTTCTATGCACTTCTTGCTGGTCATGTAATGACTAAAGAGGAATATTATGAAGTCATAAACGAAGATATGTGTCCGCTGATGGCAGGAAAAGTGACAGAAGAGACCGCCATTCGTGCCCTTGTCATGGCGGTGGTAAGAGGCTATCAGTCTGGTCGCAAAGCAGTGAAAGCACACGCAAAGCCAGCCAATGTGGTGTGTATCTACCGACTATTGGTGGACAATATGCAAACCCTCCTTCATAATAATCCAGTGGAAACGCCTGACGACATCGACCTCAACGACCTTTTCCTCGCAGTCTGCAAGACACCTGAGAATATGAATACAATGCTCGAAAGCATGAATCAGGTGATGCAGGAGATGGTGGAGTAGTCGTTCAGCCCGTTATTCTTTTACCTTCTCGGTTATTTATAATGCCGATTATCAGGGAGTTACATTCCTATCTTGCAAATCTGGATGCTTATGATAACAAGTAGAGATAGGAAAAGAGAAACACCTATTTTGTGTAGTTTTTAACGGTTGTTAATACTTTTTCGACCCTTTTTCGTCAAAAATATTCGAACTGTATGGTTGAAACGAGCTGAAAGCCACAAAACTCCTATCCCTGTCATCGCCCTGGGTATAATAGCAGTCTACAAGATGCCCTTACAGGGGCAACTGGTTTGCATTCATAATTACCCAAAGCGATGCTCTGGGCTATGAGCTTCAGTCCTTTCTGGGTGTATTGGGTAATTTCAACCGTACAGTTCGCGCATCTTCTTGTTGCTAATCAAAAATAAACAGAAACAAATAAGTGCAGATCGGATAATTTTAGTTGCTTAGGCTGTAGTTTGTCCTGTTGGTTCGTGCTGACACCTTACATGATTGCCCAGCGCGATTATAAAGAAATAGGGAACAGTAAACAGGTAATACGAGAATACGTTAATCAGCTTGCAATTATACCAGAGCGAGTACCATAAGCAGCAAGTGTATTCTCCTATTCCATATTACCTAATCATCCCCAAAAGAGGATAAAAGGGGGCTTTCTGGTTAAAGATTTATAATATTTTTGATAAAATACACGGAGTAAAAACTAAAATCTGTAACTTTGTATCGTCAATGATACGAAAGTTGTTCATATCACTCTTATTTGCGGTCATTACCGCTTCACTCGCTTATCTGGCAGGAATTACAGATACTGCGTACTCTGATGGAGACGCGATATCTGTGGAAAACTGCGTTGCTGCGCAATGTCCTGATGCTGAATACTCACAGGACTTCATCTCGATAACTGTAGATACCTGCAATAATATTTCCCACATCCGTTTGGCAAACAGACTGCTGAAGGTGAGAAATTGTGGGCATTCTAATTGTGATAACATCTACAGAAACGGCTGTTTGTGCGAATATCTTGCAGGGCTATCTTATTCATATTCTCTAAATCAATCCCATAGATGTGATGTGCCACATTACATCTATCATAGAAATCTTCGGCTTTAGTATGTTGTCTTTTTTTTCATTGCCAGACAACATATTATAAACAACTAAACTTTCGCAAGCAAGAAATAATCCCTCAGTCCCCACTGCCATGGGGAAGTGTAATATATCAATGTTTAATATTGTGGTTTTGTGGTTTAGAAAATAAAACATCAATACAAAAAAAACAAAGAAAAATATATTTGTTTATTTTTATTTATTGATATTTTGTTCCTCAACCAGACAACTAAACAACCAGACATCTAACGTCTTCTTATTTATTGATATCTTATTACTGATTAGCAGTACGTTATCTACTTACGAAACTTCAGCAAACGAAATTTCAATCTAATGGGTTTAATCATTTTATATTTTTTAGGTGCACTGTCACTTTCTTTTCTATGCTCCGTCCTTGAAGCGGTGCTTCTCTCCACTCCTATGTCGTATATTTCGATGAAGGAAAACCAAGGCAACAGGACTGCCACACTGATGAAACGATATAAGAACAACGTTGATCGACCGGTCGGCGCTATTCTTTCACTCAATACCATTGCCCACACCATCGGTTCTGCCGGCGTAGGAGCGGAATCTATCAAGCTTTTCGGTGAGCAATACTTCGGCATTATCTCCGCTATTCTGACATTATTGATACTGGTGCTTTCGGAAATCATCCCAAAGACCATCGGTGCATCCTACTGGCGTTCGCTCGCTTTGCCGTCCACCAAAATCATAAAGGTTCTCATCCTTATCACATATCCGCTGGTGCTACTCTCTGAACTCATCACTAAGGTATTCACACCCAAAAACAATCATGCCTCCATGAGTCGTGAAGAGGTGTCTGCCATGGTGGATGTAGGCACCACGGAAGGCATTTTCCGCGAGTCGGAAAGCAAGATAATCAAGAGTTGCATACTCCTTTCCAGCGTGAAAGCGAGAAAGATAATGACTCCGTCCGTAGTAGTGGAATCGGCATATCAAGGCTTGACCATAAAGGAATTCTACGAACAGCAGGAGTGGAACTTCTCACGCATACCGGTCTATGACAAGGAAAAGGATTACATCACCGGCTACGTGCTGAAAGACATGATACTCAAAGCATTGTCGGAGGATAGATTCCAGACTCGCTTGTCAGACCTGATGCGTCCTATTCTCTCATTCCAAGAGGACGAATCCGTCTATAAGATATGGGAAAAGATGCTGGCAAAACGCGAGCACATTTCCATTATCATTGATGAATACGGCAGTCTGCGTGGCGTCGTCTCTATGGAAGACATCATCGAGACGATGACTGGAGTGGAGATAGTGGATGAGGATGACGTCGCTGTGGACATGCAGGCTTTTGCCAAAGAGAAGTCTATCAGGATGATGGAAAACAGGAAATAATGCGATAGTTCTTTACTTTTCCAAACAAGGAAAAATGGAACAAAAAGTCGATAAGATAGCTATCATTTTGCGATAGCTAAGCTTTTACAGTCTAAAAGCATAGATATTACCTTGCAATAACTATGCTTTTAGGCTGTAATATCTATGCTTTTACACTGCAATAACTATGCTTTTGCAAGTTATTGGTTTTCAATGAATTACAAGAGCACTTTCTTGCTGTACTGCCAATACAGGAAAATCGAACAATTATTTTCTAAATAACAGTCTGTTGGATGCTTGTAAATGTTCTTTATTTAAAAGCAGCCCACTATATATTTGCAAGAATGAACATCTTAATTTGTAAGGAGGAACATCCTGATTACAGAGGAAAACTGCCCCAGATATCTGTCTCCGGCAATGGAGCGTCACAGGAAATAGGCTCCTTGGAAACAGGATGCACAAACTCTACATGGCGTGAAAGCAGACTGATACTGCCGTCTGGATTGCTACGTGGCGCACCATATTTAAGGTCGCCCTTGATAGGACAACCTATCTTAGCAAGCTGACAGCGTATCTGATGGTGGCGTCCGGTGAAGAGTTGCACCTCTATCAGATGATAATTGGTGGAAGAAGAGATGAGACGATAATGGAGAACAGCCTTCTTCGAGTTCTTCACCTCCTTGTCATAAGCGTAAGATTTGTTTTGTTTCTCATTGCGCACAATCCAGTGGGTCAGAGTATCCTCCTCCACAGCGGGGCGATTTTTCACGATAGCCCAATAGGTCTTGTGTACATCTCCCACGCGAAACATCTCGTTGAGGCGAGCGAGCGCCTTGCTCGTCTTAGCGAAAACGACGAGTCCGCTCACGGGACGGTCGAGGCGATGCACCACTCCGAGGAATACGTTTCCCGGCTTCTGATACTTCTCCTTGATGTATTGCTTGACGGTGTCAGAGAGCGGAATGTCGCCCGTCTTGTCGCCCTGCACTATCTCGCCAGTGGCTTTGCTGACGATGATGATATGATTGTCTTCGTATATTACTTGCATATTAGGGGACAAAATTAACTTTTTTACCTGGATTTTCAAAGAAAATTAGCACTATTTTCTTTGCAGTGTGTATTTTTTAGCGTATCTTTGTTGCCTAATTCCGTCGTTCCGCGCTTCTACGTCTCTGTCACAGACCAGCAAGTAATATCAACGTCGCATTGAAATTCAGAATCTATATCAAGCCGAAACGACTATAATTTTACTATATGAGCAAAACGCAAAAGTGGGCGACAGGTATCTTTCTCGCCCCTATCATTATCATATTGCTACTCGCCGTAGCCATTTACTTGCCGCCTATACAAAACTGGGCGGTGCAGAAAGTCACGGCTTATGCTTCCGAAAAGATGGGTATGGAGATTTCGGTGGACCACGTATGTCTCGTCTTTCCGCTCGACCTTGGCGTGGATGGTGTGAAAATCATCCAGCCAAACGACTCCATTCCGCAAAAAAAAGACACCATAGCCGACCTCAAGCGTGCTGTGGTGGATGTGCGCCTGTTTCCGCTTTTTGCCAAGAGAGTGGAGATAGACCGCCTCGACATCTATGATCTGAAGATGAATACTGCCAATCTGGTGCATGAAGCAAGGGTGAAAGGCACTCTCGCCCTTCTGTCATTGGAGAGCCACGGCATCGACCTGGGTAAGGAAACGCTGCGACTCGACATGGCGATGATTGACGGAGCACGCCTCGATGTGGCGCTGTCAGACACCGTTCCGCCTGACACCACGGAGAGCAAGAACTTCTGGAAGATAAATCTCGACAAGCTCGACGTGAGAAATTCCGACGTCACGGTCCACATGCCAGGCGACACTCTCCAGGTCAAGGCGGTGCTGGCTGACGTGAAAGCGAAGCAAGGATTCTTCGACCTCTACAAAGGACAGTATGACCTTGCGTCAATCGACTGGAAGAAAGGCGAGATAAAATACGACAATAATTTCCAACCAAGGCTTAAAGGGCTTGATGCTAATCATATAGCCTTATCGGATATACACCTCGGTATAGACTCTTTGCATTTCTGCTCTCCAGATCTCAGCGTCGTGATACGCCAGTGTAAGATGAAGGAAAAGAGCGGTATTGTCCTCGCTTCGCTTACGGGAAAGGCAGTGATGGACTCCACCCGACTGCACCTTCACCACATTGCGATGAAGACGCCTACGTCAGACCTGCAGGCGGAAGTGGCTCTCGACCTCAACGTGATGGACGAGAAGAATCCAGGACAGATGAACGCTGACATCTCGGCTTCGCTGTCCAAGGAGGACCTACTGCTCGCTATGGGCGATATGCCTGTCGCTTTCCGTAGGCAATGGCCTGCCCATCCGCTCTCTGTAAAGGCTAAGATGAAGGGCAATTTGCGTCATGTCGATGTCAGCGAAGCTATGATGGAACTACCTGGCGCCATGAAGATTACGGCGAAGGGAAAGGCTGATTATCCTGCGGATATGGAGAAGATAAAGGCTGATTTCCATCTTGATGCCACGACTTACAATCTCGCTTTCGTCAGCACCCTGCTCAGCAGCGACCTGCAGAGGATGATAGCCATTCCTTCCACTCATGCCGTTGCCGACCTCAAGATGGATGGCAAGGCAGTGAATGTCTCTTTCGATGTGGCAGAAAGCCGTGGCAAAATGGTGGGAAAAGCATATTATAACGCTGATACTGAGGCTTATTCTGCTAATATCGACTCTAAAAGTTTCCAGATTCAGCATTATGTGAAAGGAATGAACCTCGGCGGTTTCACTGGTAAAGCGGAGCTGAAGGGCAAGGGAACCGACTTCTTCTCCCCTTATTCCACCCTCACTGCCAAAGCAGAGGTAAGTGATTTCAAATATGATAAATGGAATCTCAACAATATGTCTCTCGTGGCTCTGCTCGAAAATGGCAGGGCAAGGGTCAACCTTACTTCACGCAATGACATGATTGACGGCACCGTGGTTCTCGATGCGCTGATGAGTCGCAATCCTATTCGTGCCACATTGATTTCCGAACTCAATTATGCCGACCTCCACAGACTGCAGATTGCCGAAGCGCCTCTCACCATTGGCGGATGCGCTCACATAGACATTGCCTCCGACCTGAAGGATTACTATATGCTGCAAGGCACCGTGGGCGACGTCACTGTCAGGAGTGCAGAGCAGACTTATCGTCCTGACGATATGGTCATCGACTTGCTGACGCGCCGCGACACCACTCATGCCGTCGCTGACTGTGGCGATTTCCATCTCAGGGCAGATGTGAGCGGTGGCTACAAATATATCCTCGGACTCTCCGACCGCATGGCAAAGGAGATGGCAAGGCAATGGAATGACCGCATAATCGACGGAGATGCTTTCCGCAAGACCTTGCCAAAGTCGAAGGTATTCTTCACTATGGGTCAGGAAAACCCTGTGGCGAGAGGTCTCAAACGCTATGATTTTGCCGTGGCGAATATGTATGCCGACTTCATCACGTCACCTGAATCGGGCATCAACGGTGAGCTTCACATTGATACTCTCAAGACAGAAGGAATGAAATTAGACCGCTTCGTGGCTAAAGTCACTTCCGATGAGACCGACATCAGATACCGCTTGGACATAGAAAATGACACGAATAAGCCGAAATATGGCTTCCGCGCTACAGCTCTTGGAATGTTTATGCCTAATGCTGTCAGTTCCGATGTAGTAATGACCGACCTTAAAGGCAGAAAGATAATCAGTCTTAGTTCGGTGGCTGAAATGGAAAAGGAAGGCATTCGTCTCTCTTTCGCCAAGCAAAAGCAAATCATCGGCTATAAAGACTTCACCGTCAATGACGATAACTACGTCTTCCTCTCCAAGGATATGCGCGTATCGGCAGACATGGTGCTGCGTGCTGACGATGGCACTGGTATGCAGATCTACACCGACGACAATAATCTCGAAGCCCTGCAGGACGTCACCTTCTCGCTCCACCGCATAGATTTGGGCGCTATACTCCCAGCTATCCCGTATATGCCTAAGGTCTCAGGCATCATGGACGGTGACTTCCACGTCATCCAGACAGCCAATGACCTGTCCGTCTCCAGCAGTGTGGAGTTCCAGAAACTTATCTATGAGGACTGCCCTGTGGGCAATATATCGTCCGAATTTGTATATATCCCAATGGAGGACGGCACGCATCACATCGACGGAATCCTGATAAAGGACGGTCAGGAGGTGGCAAATATCAGCGGTGGCTATAATCCTGAAAACGAAGGCACTATTGATCTTGTCATGAATCTGCAGAAACTGCCGCTCGATCTCGCCAATGGTTTCATCCCCGACCAGCTTATTGGTCTTGAAGGAACGGGCGATGGCACCATTACGGTGAAGGGTTCGGTGGCTCATCCTGACGTCAATGGCGAGGTATTCCTGCAGGATGCCTCTCTGATTTCTGTGCCTTACGGCGTAAAGATGAAGTTTGACGACGACCCAGTGCGCATTGTCGGCTCCAAACTGTTGCTCGAAAATTTCCAGATGTATGCCAACAACAATCAGCCACTTCTCCTAATGGGCGACATAGACTTTGGCAATACCGACCATATTGCCGTCAATCTGCGCATGAGAGGCAATAATATGCTCGTCATTGACGCCAAGGAAACGCGCCGCTCTGAGGCTTATGGCAAGGCTTATGTCAATTTCTATGGTATGCTGACTGGTGAACTGGCACAGTTGAAGATGCGTGGCAAACTGGAAGTATTACCTACCACAGACCTCTATTACATACTGCGCGACTCGCCTATCACCACAGACAATCGACTGAAGGAACTGGTGACATTCACCGATCTCGATGTGGAGGAGCATCATGCTGATGTTCCACCATCCATTGACGGACTCAATATGGACCTCTCTGTCGATGTGAATGACGGAGCACACATCACCTGTTGGCTCAACACCAACCACACCAACTACCTCGACATCCTCGGCGGTGGAGAATTGCGTATGCGCTATATCTCTGATGAAATACGTCTCACGGGCAGATACACCATATACTCTGGAGAGATGAAGTATTCTCTCCCGGTCATTCCGCTCAAGTCATTCTCCATATCCGAAGGCAGTTATCTGGAGTTTACGGGCGACATGATGAACCCACGACTTAACATTACCGCCCTTGAGGAGAATCGCGCCACGGTGGATATCAATGGTGTCAATCAGGTGGTGCTGTTCAAATGCGGTGTCGCCATCACCAAGACGCTGCAGGATATGGGATTGGAATTTCTCATAGACGCACCTGAAAATCAGACTATCAGCGATGAACTGCAGGCGAAGTCTATCGAAGAGCGAGGCAAACTCGCTGTCACCATGCTCACAACGGGAATGTATCTCTCAGAGAATAATACGTCTGCTTTCACCATGAACTCCGCCCTCAGCGCCTTCCTACAGTCGGAAATCAATAGTATTGCTGGCTCTGCACTCCGCACTCTCGACCTTTCTGTAGGTCTGGAGAACAGCACTGACGAGACCGGACACATGCACACCGACTATGCCTTCAAGTTTGCGAAGCGATTCTGGAATAATCGTCTCTCCATCTCTGTAGGCGGAAAGATAAGCACCGGACCGGATGTCAGCGGGCAGAACAATTCCTTCTTTGACAATGTGGAATTGCAATACCGCACATCCGACACCTCTAACCAGTATCTGCGACTCTTCTATAAGCGTGCCGTATATGACTTCCTCGAAGGCTATGTAGGACAATATGGAGGCGGATATATGTGGAAACGCAAACTGCAACATTTCAAGGACATCTTCCGCACCAAGGTGCCGGACACTATGCCTATGCGTTCGGCTGGCTCAGTGCCTGCGGTCAGAGACTCTGCCAATGCCGTTAAGGCTACTGATGGTGCCGTTAAGGCTCCTGATGGTGGCGTTCTGATTCCTGTCATAAATGATTCCATACCTCAAAAGCAATGATTCTTACACCTTATTATATATATAAAGGAGAGGCCCGACGCAAGTCATACTTCTCCATCCTCGCGCTCATGGCGGCACTGCTTGCTGTCATGATGCTCGGCTCATGCTCCACGACCTCATCTCTTGAGCCTGGCGAACAGCTCTTCACCGGACTGAAACCGATAGAATACATCAACTATGAGAGCGGTTCCCACTTCAATGCGACGCAGGAAGAGATAGAGGCTTCGCTCGCCACAGCACCTAATGGCGCACTCTTCGGTTCGTCATATTATCGCACTCCATTCCCTTATGCCCTCTGGATTTACAATGCCTGCAACGGCAAAGAGAATGCCTTGGCTCGCTGGCTCAACGGCACCTTCGGCAAAGCACCTGTACTGATGAGTAATGTCAATCCCGAATTGCGCACCAGCGTGGCTCAGACAGTGCTGCAAAATCATGGTTATTTCCGTGGAAACATCGACTATAGCGTCATAGAAGGCAAGCCTAAGACCACCAAAAACGATACTATCGAGCGTCCAAGGACGGCAAAGATTGCATATAAAGTGGACCTCGGACCTGTATTCCGCATTGACACCGTCACGTTCCTGCATTTCCCAAAGAAGGAATATGAGGCTGTTGTCGCCACAAAGTCGCTGATAAAGCCGGGTAATCCCTTTGATATCAGCGTCCTTGATGCCGAGCGCACGCGCATCTACAAGTATTTCCGTAATAATGGTTACTACTTCTACAAGCAATCGTACACCACCTTCCGTGCCGACACTCTCAAGGTGCCGGAGCATGTACGTCTGCAAATCCACCTCGCCGACTCGCTGCCTGAGGAGGCGATGCGCAAGTGGATGGTGGGAAAAATCGACGTGAAAATCCAGCGAACAGCCACCGAAGAGCTTACCGACACCATCAAGCGACGCATCCTTACCGTGCATTTCGGAGGCAAGAAGCCGCCTATCCGCCCGAAGGTAATCCTCTCGGATGTTCGTCTCTTCCCTGGTCAACTCTTCTCCGAGGAATCATATCAGGAGTCTATCAATAATCTTCTGGCTAAGGGAATCTACGCTTCGTCAGCTATGGAGTTCACTCCACGCACCGATACGGCTGGGCATTACGTCAGCATTCCCGACACATTAGTCGTCACACGCGACGGCAAGGAGTGTGCCGGAGCAGGCATTCTCGACATGAGCATCAACTGCGTGCTGGACAAACCCTATGATTTCTCCATCCAGGCAAACTATACCGGCAAGACATCCGGCAGGCAGGGACCGGGCGTGGAGATGGGATTTGCCAAGCGTAATGCCTTCCGTGGCGGCGAACTGTTGAGCCTCAATCTCGGTGCCAGTTATGAGTTTGAGCCAGACCATCTGTTCAGTAAGGACAATGCCAACTACGAAATATCGGGCGATCTCTCTCTGACCATCCCGAAACTGTTTCTCCCCAAATTCCTCATGCCTAAGAGAAGGCTATGGCAGACCACGCCTTCCACCGTCATCACCCTCTCGCGTGAGACGATAAACAGGAGCAACTATTTCCGTAGGCATATCCTTTCCTCCGAACTGACCTATATATTCCAGCCCACAAAGCAGTCAGTCCACAAGATTTCCCCTATCATAGTGGAGTACGACCGCCTTGCCCACATGACGGATAAGTATCTGGACAAAGTGCTGGAATCACCGATATTAACCGCGAGCGCAAAGGATTATTTCATCACGAAGATGAGATACAACTATCGTTTCACGTCTCCGATGTCCTATCGTCATCCGATATATTTCTCCACCACCCTGACCGAAGCCTCCAATATTCTTGCTCTCGGTTATCTCGCCGCAGGCAAATCATGGAATGAGAAGGATAAAGTCACTTTCAAGGCACCGTTCTCACAGTTTGTCAAAGCAGAGGTGGATTGGCGAAAGACTTGGAGCATCGGCGACCATTCTTCCCTCGTAGCCCATGCCCAGGCAGGCGTACTGAAGGTCTATGGCAATTCCGACAGTGCACCTTACTCCGAGTATTTCTATGTAGGCGGAGCCAATAATGTGCGCGCCTTCTCGGCAAGAAGCATCGGACCGGGTCGTTCCCACGTCACCGACAGTGACCTCGCCTACCTCACCAATGTGGGCGATATGAAGTTTGTCATGAATCTGGAATATCGTCCTCACCTCTTTGGCTCGCTCTATGGAGCCTTGTTTATAGATGCCGGCAATGTGTGGACATTCAATAGTGACGTAGATCTCAAGCCGACAGGCGACCAGCAAGCCGACGATCTCCTGAAGAGCATGAACGGAGGCGACTTCAAAGCAAGCAAATTCCTGAACGACCTTGCCGTGGGAATAGGCGTCGGCATACGTTATGACCTCGACTTCTTCGTCTTGCGACTCGACTGGGGCTACGCTCTCCACGCGCCTTACGAGACATCAAAGGGTGGTTACTTCAATATTCCAAGCTTCAGCAAGGCGCATTGCCTTAATTTTGCCATCGGCTATCCATTCTAATAAATACCGCTTTTCCCCCTAAAAAAGCAATAAATATCTACGAAAATGTACCAAAAACCGCAGAATGTTACATCTGCGAAAGTTTTTGGTACATTTTGTATATATACGTTTTACATAATTTAATACTTTTGCATCAAAAATCAGAACTAAACAATAAATTTCGACAATCTGACGCTGAAACCGCTTCCTTTTGGAATAAATCCAATTACGCATATCAACCGATAATGAGACTAATAGCATTATGCATTATGAATTATAAATTATGAATTATAAATTATGCATTATGCATTATAAATTGTGCATTAGGAATTAATCATTTGGCAAAATATTACAAATAAAAATCTAAAAACTTCAATTATGAACCTAAACTTAACCCAAGTTTGACACTTTGGGGAAATTTTCATAAATTTTTGGTTATATTT
>SAMEA104315429__coassemble_392_pt1 | contig 38660 bp, 33 predicted proteins | sample SAMEA104315429__metabat2_high_PE_009 | metagenome-assembled genome bin SAMEA104315429 (sample SAMEA104315429) | gut metagenome | biome: Monkey gut; feature: monkey-associated habitat; material: faeces | place: China | collected 2013
AACCTCGACTACCTGCTGAGCGTAAACACTTGCGATGACGTTTATTCGAGATACTGGACCATACGTAATACCGACCTGAGCTATATCCTCATGGATTGGCAGTACACCGCTTATTGCGCAGCACATTACTTCTATCGCCCAATATGGTGGGATGCAGGCTATTGGCACTTCGGCATCTATGCTCGCTATCCTCATCGCGACTACTATTTCTTCGGTCGTCCAAACTTCTATGTCACATATCGTGGAGGTCACTCATGGCACAGCAACGGTGGCAGATCATGGTATCACGGACGTGACTTCGGCACTCGCAACCACGGCAACTTCAGCGGAATGCGCGATGGATGGAACAGAGGCGAATATCGCGGACATGGCGGTGGCTCAAGAAATTATGACAATGGCACACGTGGCAATTTCGGTTCCGACCGTGGCAACCGTGGCGACAGACAGTTTGGCAGCACCCGTGGCGGAAGCTTTACCGACCGCAGTGCCTCCGGCAACTTCGCAGGACGTCGTTTCGGAAGCCGTAATGAAGGCGTAGGACTAAATCGTTTCGGCTCTTCCAGAGAGAGTAGCACTCGCAATACCATCACCCGACAGAGCAATGATACCTACGGACGCGGCAACACCACTTCCCGTTCATTTAGCGGAAGCCGTTCCACCACGACGCAGTCACGCAACTTTGGCAGCGGTTCTTCCTCAACTTCCCGTTCGTTCAGCGGAAGCGGTAATAGTACATCACGCAGTCATTTCAGCGGAAGCAACAGCTCTTCTTCCCGCTCATTCAGCAGTGGCGGAAGCTTCACACGTGGCAATGGCGGAGGCAACAATTCTTCCCGTAGCAACGGCAATTCAAATGGAGGCGGTCATTTCGGTGGACGCAGATAAAAATAACAAATTGCTATTTTTCGCACATAATTCTTTGCAAATATAAAATATTTTATTACTTTTGTAGCCACTAACTCACATGTTAGTGGCTATTATTATGAGAATCATTCAAAGTGCGATATTCAGAGCCTTGTGTGCCATTGTTGTCGGCGCAATGCTCGTAAAATATAGAGAAGACATGGTCACATGGCTCACCATCTCCATCGGCATACTTTTCTTCGTCTCAGGCATCATCTCCTGCATAGCTTATTTCATCCAGAAGCGCAGATACCTCGACATGGAGAAGGAAGGCATCACCATCATCGACTCTACTGGCAAGCCCGTCAAGACCAGTTCCCCGTCCTTTCCGCTCGTAGGCATAGGAAGCGTAGTGCTCGGACTCGTCTTTGCTTTCCGTCCCTCCGTCTTCATCGAGTTTGGTTCCTACATCTTTGCGTTCATCATCCTGCTCGGCACGGTGACACAATTTGCCGACCTCATCACAGCAAGCAGATACGGCAAGATAAAATGGTACTATTGGGTGATGCCTATCATCCTGTTTGTGCTTGCGATAACGGTGATAGTGCATCCCTCATTCATCGCTTCCGCCACATTCTTCTTCTGTGGATGGAGCATGATGCTCTATGGAATCGTGGAAATCATCAATGCATTCAAGGTGTATAGGATGAAGAAAAAAGTTGATACAATGCATAATGCATAATGCATAATGCATAATTCACAATAACTAAAAACAACAACGCCTATGACTAAGACAAGAGAAATCTATCGTTGCACCATCTGTGGCAACGTAGTAGAAGTAGTAAATCCGGGAGCGCAACTCAGTTGTTGCGGACAACCCATGAAACTAATGAAAGAGAACACCACTGACGGAGCTAAAGAGAAGCACGTCCCAGTGATAGAAGCTATCGAGGGAGGTTATCGCGTGACCGTAGGAAGCGTGGAGCATCCTATGCTTCCTGAGCATTACATCCAGTGGATAGAACTCCTCACCCCTACCGACGTCCTGCGCCACGAACTGAAGCCTGGCGACAAGCCAATAGCCATCTTCCATACTGACGCAAAAGAGGTTACAGCACGCGAATACTGCAACCTCCACGGACTTTGGGGAATCTAAATAAAATGAAGAATGAAGAATGAAGAATCCGGATTACGTTCTTCGCCTTGCGGTTTCTCATAGAGCCATATTCAAGAGAACAAGACTAACTCCTATTCTTCATTCTTCATTTAATGAATTCTTCATTTTTCCACCTTCCTACACTTCCAAACGATACAAGTCATCAAGACGGACATCAAGGCAGCACCAATCCAGAAGTAATTGATGTAAGTGAAGTCGTAGGTCTCAATACCATTCACGATATGCTTATTACCTTCGATAAGCAGACCACTCATGATGTCCTGAATACCAGCACCTACATAACTTGCTACGCCTACCACACCAAGTGCTGCGCCTGAAGCATTCTTAGGAGCGATGTCCACTGCCATCAAGCCACCGAGGAAGCAAAGCAATACACCGATGCTCAAGCCAAACAGCACCATTGCAGTGGCATCCACCCAAATATCATGACCTGGAACGAGCAGGAACAGGCAAAGAGCCAAAGCATTCAGCAATCCGAAGATTACAGCCGGCATATATCTGTTGCCCTTGAAAATCTTGTCTGATACCAAACCAGAAGTCACCGTTCCGACGATACCCAAGATAGAGTTGATGGAAATGATAAAGCTGGCATCGATAGTGGTATATCCCTTTTCGTTTTCGAGATAGAAGATACCCCAACTATTTACAGCATATCTACTGATATACATAAAGGCGCTACTCAGAGCCAAAATCCAAATCAATGGATTTCTCAGCACAGCACTCTGCGCTTTATTGTATGATTCCGTATCCTGCTTCTTCTCCTCCACCTTTACGCCAGGCAGAGTGACGCCCTTACTGGCAGGAGTATCATGAAAGAAAGTCAGGAGCAGGACGACGCCAGCCAGTCCCACTACCGCAGCACCGATAAAGCCATATTGCCATCCGAAGGCGCTCACGATGGAAGCCACAAAGATAAAGGTCATCGCCTCACCTATATTATGGCTTGCGCTCCAGAATCCGTAGAATGTGCCTCGGTTCTTATCATTAAACCAGCGTGAAAGACCTACCACACAAGAGGCTGCGCCCATAGACTGAAACCATCCGCTCAGTCCCCACAATACTGCGAAGAGTATGAAAGAGTTTGTGAAGCCAAGAGCAAGATTCACCAATGCAGTGATGAGCAAACCAGTGGACATCAAGCGCTTGATATTGCTTCGGTCGGCAAGGAAACCATTAGTAAACTTACCGATAGCATAGGTGAAGAACAATACCGATCCTATGATGCCGAGTTCTGTTTCGGAGAACACGCCATTATCCACAATCGGCTTTTTGATAACATTCAGGCTCAGTCGGCACACATAGTAAGTGCCATATCCGATAGTAGCCGAAAGGAAAGTAGCCCATTGCAGGCGTTTCAGCTTTCTTTCGTTCTCCTCAGGTGTAGATGCTTTCGCAGGAATAGGATCTGACACCTTATAGAAATTTATTATTTTCTGTATCATATAGTTTTGTTGTCTTGTTGTTTAGTGATTTGCTGTCTTGTGTGATAATACAACAAAAATCACTTATGAAGCTTCTTAGCTCTCAGATATTCGAGAAGCAATGCAGGGCGGTCAGTCTGAATGAGTTTAAAGCCTTGTTGCACGAGCCACCCCCAACTCTCATCCGGCTGGCGAAGCTCTACGGCTCTATCATCATCATGCCCCGCATTTTGTGCCGGCCACAAGGCGTTGACAAATATCGGGATAGCATTGTCTCTTAGCTTTTTCAGAAGACGTAAGACCTTATCATCTACTTTAGAGAACCTGACCTCAAAAGCCCAAGGCTTCATATTCTGCAGATAACTGTCTATTATGCTTTCTGCATCTGATCGACACAAGTCAGCTTTAGGCATGAATATCACTTTATCCAGAATATCGCTATGTTGCTCTTTTACGGTCTGGTAAGGCAACCTTTCCTTGACTACACATTGATTAGCAGTACCTGTTTCTTCGAGAATCTTATGCACATCTTTGAAATACTCGTACCCTTTATCCACGTTCACAAGGACCTTTCCCTTACAGAGCAGCATAGCTTCCCTAAGTGTGGGTATAGTGTGTCGAGTTACACCACCAGCAGCATTTCTCAAGCGAAGCTTTTTAAGTTCCGCTAAAGTATAATCATCAGTCATTCCAGACCCATTGGTAGTGAGATTTAGAGTCCGGTCATGTATCACGATAATTTCTCCATCCTTAGTCTTCTGCAAATCAAGCTCTACCATATCTACACCCATGTCGATGCAGTTTTGAAAAGCTTGCAAGGAATTTTCAGGAGCATTGCGCCAGTCGCCTCGATGAGACACTACCAGAACTGACTGACTGGCAGGAGCTGCAAAATCTGAGAGAATTTCGTTTAGGCATTGTGCATAACTTACTATTGCAAGCATGCACAACAAGCCTAAAGCTATCAATCTTCTAAACATAAGAAGCGATAGGATTACTTATGAAGTCCTTTTGATCTCAGATAATCGAGGAGCAACGCAGGACGGTCAGTCTGAATGAGCTTTGTACCCTGATTAACTATCCATCCCCAGCTATCCTCTGGCTGTTTGAGTTCCACGGCACGATCATCATCATGACCACCACAAAGCTCTGGCCAAAGAGTGTTGATAAAGACTCTTGCTCCACTATCTACCACCTTCTTTATAAGGCGACGAGTATTAGCATCGTCAGTCTTGAACACCAGTTCGTAAGCCTTTGGCTTCATATTCTTGATGTAACTATCGATTACCTCTTCAGCACCAGGCTTGCCAAGGTTTACTACAGGCATGAAAATCATTTTGTCAAGAACATCTCCGTGCTCAGCCTTTACCACCTCGTAAGGAAGTTCTGCCTTGATTACGCACTGGTCCACAGTACCAGTTTCCTTCAACACCTTCATAGCGTCGTCGAAATACTCGTAGCCCTTATCCACATTCACCATAATCTTACCCTTGCAGAGTTCCATCACCTCACGGAATGTTGGGATATGATGACGGGTCTTGCATCCTACACCATTCTTCAAGCGAAGAGATTTCAAAGAATCAAGTGTAAATTCCTCAGCAAAACCCTTAGCATTCATTGTGCGGTCAATGTTCTTATCGTGCATCAAGACGAGAACGCCATCCTTAGTCTTCTTCAAGTCAAGCTCAACCATATCGACACCCATGTCGATACAGTTTTGGAAAGCTTGCAGAGAATTCTCTGGAGCATTACGCCAGTCGCCACGATGAGACACCACTAAGACATTTTCCTTAGCAGGCTTATCGAAATTCTTAAGAATCTCTTTCAAATTGCTTTGTGCAAAGCTCACCGAAGTGAGCATGCACAACATTGATAAAACAAATATCTTCTTCATTGTATATCGTTCTTTATTAGTTTAATTTATTATTTTTCCATATTAATCTTTCCCCCCAAATAGGAACTATTGATTTCTTGCAATTAAGCTGAGATGCTCTGTATAGAGCAGATTTCAGACTCCATCTACAATCCTCTTCATCAATATGTGTCAACTCCAAAATATGCGAAACTAATACAAAGTCTGGTGTTATTTGACCTTCTCCTGTACCCAAGATATTGTTCTCTGCTAATGCATTGGGAGCATAGCGAGTTATCAAAACGTTCACATGAGTCAAAATGTTAGTATATTGAGTTGGCTTAAAGTTTGAGTCACCAGTATGAAGCAATGTAAAATTACCACTATCATCACCACATTCAAAGGTAAATACAGATACGAAGTTAGATAGTCCTGCGTTATTATGATCCGTGATAGAAACATGAATCTTCACATTCTTATATTGGTAGTCTGTAGAAACCTTTGAAGTATAACCACCTTTAATATAATTGGAATATACAGGTTTCCCAGCTTTCAGCATTGCATTGATAAGTTTCTTGTTGTAATGGTCTTGATGATTATGAGTCACACACATGAAATCCAAATAAGGTTCCAGTTTTTCTGCCCAACGATGATTGACGTCTATGCCAAAACAAGTAGAAGGAGTTTTAACGATATAGCCCATATTATATAGATTCCAAATATAAGCAGTTCCGTTCTCAACATTTGTAAACTTGATAGCCTCTAAGACATGATCAAAAGTTAAACGACAAAAAGCCAACATTGGTTCATACCGTTCTCTTTGACAGGCATATTCATCAGGACAACTCAAATAACTTTTATAGAAATCCGCCGAACAGGCATCTGCCATATCTTGTATATTATTCAAGATGTTTTTCCTCGTATTTCCAAGAGGCATTTCCAAAGGAGAGGTTTCCCATAATTGTTCAGCAGTTATCCTTGCCGCTTGCATTTGAGTTGTTTCTCCGCTGGGAACTTGAGCGTTGGTTATGTTATCATTCTCATTACTACATGAGGGCAATAATAGAATAAGAAAAACGAGAAACAGCAATACCTTTTTCATACGATTATCTCAATATAGATTTCAAGAGGACCGAAGTCCTCTTGAAATTTATTATTTTACTTGTCGTAACCAGGATTCTGCCACAAGATTTTAGCATTTCCGACCTTTTCGATTTCTGCTTGAGGAATAGGGAAAAGGAGCTGATAATCTTGAATATTCAAGCCCTGTGTTGCCAATACGCTCTTAGCATATCCCATTCTAACCAAGTCGAACCAACGATGTCCCTCGTATGGGAATTCCTTCTGGCGCTCGTCAAGAATAGCCTTACGGAAGCTTTCCTGTGTAGGAACATCTGCTGCTGTCAACTCTGTAAGACCTGCTCTTGTTCTGGTTGCATTCAATTGTTTCAATGCGAGAGAACTTTCTGAAGCATCATATCTAAGTTCGTTTAATGCCTCAGCATACATCAAAAGCACATCAGCATAACGGAGAATGATTTGGTCATTACCCACCTGATTAAATGATACATTCTTGGTGTCCAAGAACTTAGTCATCAGATAAGTCTTACTTTCTGCCTTCACATAAGTAATCATCTCCTTACGGGCATCACCAGGTGTGAAACAGTTGACGAGAGCTTCTGCCTGACCGCTTTCGTCAGTCAAGTTGGTAATGTCGTACCAATATGCATGACCTTCGTTTACGATATCCTTATTGAATTGTACTGCAAAAATAATCTCAGCGTTGTTTTTGTTGTTTACATCAAACACCTGACCGATTGATGGTAACAAAGAATACTTGCCGATAAGTTGAGAAAGGGTTTCCTTTGCTTCATTCCACTTATGGAATGTAAGATATACCTTACCCAGCAAAGCCTTAGCTGCATTGGCAGTAACACGTCCTGTAGATTTTGCAGGATACTTTTCAGGAAGATAATTGTTGTCAACAATCTCTTTCAAATCACCAGCAATAAGTTCAAACATCTGCTCATCAGTATATCTTGCAATCTTCAAAGCTTCAGCAGCACTTACTACATGCTTTGTTGCAGGAACACCACCCCAAACACGATACATATTGAAGTAGTTCAAAGCTCTGATGAACATAGCCTCACCCTTATATTGCTTTTTTAAGGTCTCGTCAAACTGAGCACCGTCAATCTGGTCGAGAATCAAGTTGCAACGATAGATGTTATTATTGAAGTTAGCCCAGTATTCTGATAAAATACCATTTGAAGGCTTATCTTCAAAGTGATTGATGTCATAACGGTCCTGAGTACCTGCTGTAGGAGCTTTTACCTCCATATTGTCACTACGATACTCACAGCATTCCTTGTAGAAATATACCTGAGACTGCAACTTCGCATAACAGCCGACCACAGCTACATCATAATCACCTGCAGTCTTATACACCTTATCTATGGTAACTTTATTTGCTGGCTCCATATCAAAGAAACTGTCTCCACATGAAGTCATCAGCAAAGTTGCTAAAGATGCTAAAAATAATATCTTTTTCATATTGTGTAATTCTTTATAATGTGATGTTCAAACCAAACATATATGTTCTTGCCAAAGGATAAGTACCGTAGTCCTCACCTGGAGTCAGGTTCTGAGATGGACGAGCATTCACCTCTGGGTTATAACCACTGTAGTCTGTGATAGTGAAGAGGTTTTGACCTGAGACATAAACTCTCAATTTCTCTACCTTGAACTTCTGAGTGAACTTGCTTGGCAATGTATAACCTAATGCAAGGTTCTGTAGGCGAAGGTATGAACCTCCCTCCAAATGCCATGTTGAAGTACGTCCATTGCTGCCGGTTTGCTTACGGTTAGCACGGTTGACCCAACCGCTACCTGGATTTTCTGTGCTCTGCCAACGATCGAGTGCTATCTTTGTACCATTCACGTTGCCTTCCATATTGTCGATATATCGCTTGTTCAAGTTCAAAATCTTGTTACCATATACACCCTGGAAGTTAAAGTCCATGTCGAAACCGCCGTACCAAAGTTTGCCACCGAAGCCGTAAGTGAACTTAGGCATATAGTTACCACAGATTGTACGATCCTTATCCAAATCGATATCACCACTTTCATCAACGTCCACAAAGCGGAAGTCACCGACCTTGGCATTTGGAAGATGTGGATAGCTATCAAGTTCCTGCTGGTTCTTGAATACTCCATCATACTTCAAAAGATAGTAGCTACCAATTGGTTTACCTACCTCTGTGATATAATAAGCATGACCTACACTACCAGAAGAAATAATAGACGCATTGCCTGGACCTAACTCTTTCACTTCATTGGTGTTCTTGGCATAGTTTACATTGAATGAGTATCCCAAACCATTAGCAAATGTATGCTGTGAAGTCAGACCGATTTCCCAACCACGGTTGTTTACCTTACCCAGATTCTGGAGAGAGGTGCTGTAACCTGTCAAGAGTGGCACTGGTACATAAAGCAACATATTTGATGTATTGGTATTATAGTAATCAATAGAGACACCTAAATATCCGTCAAACATCTGAAGGTCAATACCTGCATTGATCATCTGGTTCTTCTCCCAGCTCAAGTCATCACGCTTGATATTATCTGGCTTATAACCATAAGACAAACCATTGCCAAGAATGTAGTTGTCAAGAGACATTGTTGCCAAATGGTCGTAATTACCAATCTGGAAGTTACCTGTCACACCATAGCTGGCACGTATCTTAATATCATTTACGAAAGACAATTCCTTGATATTCTTAAAGAAGTTTTCATCGCTGATACGCCAAGCTGCTGAAGCTGATGGGAAGTAACCCCAACGGTTGTTCTTACCAAAACGTGAAGAACCGTCAGTACGGATTGCTACTGAAAGCATATAACGTCCTTCGTAATTGTACTGAACACGAGCAAGATAAGAAGCGATAGACCACTGTGTCTTATCAGAATCACCCTCTGTTACTGTACCACCATTTATAGTATGGATGTAATCGTTTGGATAGTCAGTTGCGGTAACATTGTCGGACTTCATTGTCTCTTTCTGAGCAGACTGTACCAAGACTGCTGAAATATTGTGCTTCTTATTGATTGTTGTTGTGTAAGTAAGCTGATTCTCTATCAACCAGTTGAAGTAGAATGAAGAAGAACTGTACCCCTTTGGATTAGAAGGAGTATCATAGTAATTCTTTCCCTTCAAAGGCAAAGCTGATTGGCGATACTGGTCGTTATGAGCGCCATAATAGTCTCCACCCATAGAGAACTTGTAAGAAAGTCCCTTTATGAGTTCCAATTCGGCGAATGCTTTACCAGTGATTGACATACGATCTGTAACATTTGACTGCAAACGAGCCATAGCAACAGGGTTCAACACCTCATTTATCTGATAGTCTGTACCGATACGCAAGTAACCATTTCCCTGATAATTATAAGAACCATCTTGGTTATAAACTGGGAAAATAGGTGGCATCATCAATGCAGACTGAACGATTCCATTTGCACCAGAAGCGTTTACTGAGTTAGATACCGAGTAAGAAGGGGCAAAGTTTACACCAAACTTCAAACGCTTATGCTGACCAGAAAGATTCAAACGACCACCATACTTTTCAAAATCAGAACCAATAATAATACCATTTTTCTTCATATAGTTACCTGATACAAAGTAATTGATACTATTTGATTTGCCTGAAAGTGAAACGTTATGACCTGAAGTCATTGCACTACGGAAGATAGCATCCTGCCAATCGGTATCTGTAAGACCAGACTGTCCCTCCAAATATGGAACCAACAAATCAGGAATTTTCATATAACCTTCTTTGCGCATACTATTTGGATCGTTAGCACTTCCGTTAGGATTCTTGTCCAAATAAGCATTATCATGCGCATCCTTAACGAATGCTGCATATTCATAAGCATTCATCATGTCGAGCTTCTTAGATACATTCTGTATGCCTACATATCCATCGTAAGAAACAGAGAGCTTATCTGAAGTACCCTTCTTTGTAGTCACGAGAACGACACCATTTGAACCACGGCTACCATAGATAGCTGCTGCAGAAGCATCTTTCAAAACTTCGATAGACTCAATATCATTTGTATTCAAGTTGGCAAAGCCACGCTCCATAGGCACACCATCTACTACATAGAGAGGGTCACTACCTGCGTTTACGGTGCTTACGCCACGCACGCGAATGCTTACACTACCCTCTGGGTCACCGCTTGGTACAGTTACCTGAACACCTGGCATCTTACCTGCCAAAGCCTGACGGAAATCGGAAGCTGGATTATTGGCAAGAGCCTCAGCCTTGACAGAAGACACTGCTGTGGATACGTCGCGCTTCTTCTGCACACCGTAACCCACTACCACTACCTCATTGAGCAGTTTGTTGTCGTCAGCCATATCCACATTGATGACTTCACGACCATCCACCTTGATTTCCTGATCTTTACATCCTATATAAGAGAATGCAAGCATACCGTCGGATGCAATTTCAATGGTATAGTTTCCGTCAAAATCGGTCACTACTCCATTATTTGGAGAACCCTTCTCCATTACAGTAGCACCGATAACTGGTTCGCCGGTTTCATCTTTTACCACACCGCGTACCTTGATTTTCTTGCCATTCGTCTTAGCTTTCTGCTGTGACTTGATGATGATGTAGTTGCCTTCCATCTCATAGGTACAATTCGTACCCTTAAGTAATTGGGTCAACATAGCAAAGACATCACCAGTCTTCTTGCTCAATGTCACCGTGCGGTTGGCATCCAACTGTGAAGAGTTGTAAGCAATCTTGTATTTAGATGCCTGTTCAATCTTCTCAAAAGCTGACTTCAACGTTACTTTGTTACTGCCAAAGCTAATGTCCTGAGCCGAAATGGTGATTTGGCTTGCTAAAAGCAGACAAAAGAATGACGCAGAAATTCGTTTTAGATTCATACTTGTCTTTTTTAGGTTAAAAATTTATTTGCTGATTTACACATTGAAGACACCTTCCTTCAAGGTTACACCCAACGAAAATACGAAAAAAATATAAAAAACAAAAAATCTTTCACGGATAGCACCGTTGCGATGGATTTTTTCTTATTGTCTTCCAGACAAATCTTATAGGCTATCGATGCTCGATTATTGACAGTATTTTTTTTGTATTTTCTGGTTGAAAGTAAAAGCATAGTTATTACCTCCTAATAACTATGCTTTTACATCCTAATAACTATGCTTTTACATCCTAATAACTTAGTTATTACAAGAAGCCTCCCTCCTCAGTAGAAAATGAAGAATAAGACCCCCTCTCTTCCCCCTGTAGGGGGAGGCTATATACCTTTTCTTCTTTAGTGAAAAGTGAAGAGTGAAAAATCGCGCTGACGCAATTGGGAAACCGCAAGCGGAGAAGGTATCTGACCTCCCCCTTACAGGGGGAAGAGAGGGGGTCTTATGATCTGTATTTAACATCTATTCACAACTTTTCGACTGTTATTCTATGAAAAAAGTTTTTGCAAAAGAAGTTCCACCCTTCCACCCCATGGAGGTTAGACATCTAATAGTCAGAGGGTTAGGCAAGGTGGTGGGGGGGGGGAAAATTACAAACGACAAAAAATATTTTTTATAAAAAAGGCAGGAAAAAGTATCAACAACTGTTAAAATAGCTACATTTTAATGGAAGAACAACAATTCTTTATCCGTTTTGTGCCTAATTGTAATTGTATATCTTTACTATTTTTTTCAATTCACGCTCATACTGCGCAGCATTCTCAAAGCAGATGGCTTGCATACCGAAATTCTGCGCCGCTTCCACATTTTCTATTCTATCATCGGCGAAAAGGCATTCTTCTGGTTGCAGATTGTACTTTTGGCAGAGACGTTCGTAGATAGCTCTATCTGGCTTGATAATCTTTTCCTCTGATGAGATGACCTCACCCTCAAGGAGCTTGAAGATGGGATATTGCGCCATTGTCTCACGAACTTTCGTACACCAATTGGAAAGTCCATAGAGATGATAGCCTTCCGCCTTTAATTGCGTCAGCAGATAGCGCATTCCTTCCTTTTCTCCACGCACAAATTCATTGAAGCGCTGAGCCACGACGGCTATTTCTTCCTTATACTGTGGCATTATCTGCTGCATCTTTCTGAATGTTTCATCGAAAGAATCTCCGCGATCCATTCTTTCATTCCATTTGCCGTCTATCAATAGATGATAGAACTCCTCCGCCTGGTCGTGGGTCAGGAATATCTGGTCAAGAGTGGTGAAGTACTCGTAATTTACGAGCACTTTACCAAAATCAAATATCAAATTCTTTATCATAACGAATTAAGTAGTGTTGATTGTTGGTGGAAATAAAAAATCAATAAATAAAAATAGTTTTGTGGTCTGGTTGTTTTGTTGTTTAGTTGTTTGTCATGTTAATACATTCAACAAAATCACTAAACAACAAAACCACTAAACAACATCATCAACCATTGATATTTTATTTCACGATTACCTCGTCGCCACGTATCTCATATTTTAATCCAGGAACCAGATTCTTAATAATCGACATGGCACCTTGCAGAGACTCTCCACGATTGAAGTGAACGGTAATCTTCGTGTTCTGATGACGATTGGAATGGAAGGTGAACTTGACACCGAATGCTTCACTCAGTATCTTTGTGGATTCTGAGAGAGTGATGTCATTGAGGTCTATCTTCTTATTGCGCCAGCTAAGCCCATCGTTTTCTGCTGTCACGCGTTGCATCTTCACCGCCTTTGTCTTTACATTATATACCAACTGATCGTCAGGACTCATGCTATAGACCTTATCCTCTTGCCCTACGATGCGAAGCTCTATCTTACCAGTCTTGAGAGTGGCTGACACCTCATCGGCATCAGAGTAGGATGAAACTGCGAACGATGTGCCCAAGTCTGTTATCTCAAAGTGGGGAGTGCTGACATGGAATGGCTGACTGTCGTCATGCTTGATGTCGAAGAATGCTTCGCCTGAGAGAAACACCTTACGCTCTTCTGCTCCGGAAAATGTGGAAGGATAGAGAAGCACCGAACTCTGACATAGTCTCACCTTCGTGCCATCGGCTAAGGCTATCTCCTTGCTCTCGCCATTGATGGTATGCTCCTGAGACATGGAAGCCAGTTGGGCATTCTTCAGCTGACTACTCATCTGGAAATAGAGTTTGCCAAACGCCACCATCACCAATAGCGGAATGATGACTGCTGCTATCTTCATCAATCTGACAAGACGCAGACGGCTGGTATTACTGCTCTCTGGCTTTATCTTTGATTCGAACAGGCGACTGTAAGCTGCAGATATTTGCGATTCTTCCATATAGGCATTATCTGCTTTGTCCCATAATTCTCTTAGTGCCTCGTTAGCCTCTTTATCGCCTTGAGATTGAGAAATACGGTCCAGCACCCTTTCCCGTATCTCATCAGATACTTCATGCCCTGAATAATAATCTATGATATCCTTTATCTTTGTTGCCATATTTACATATTTATATTTATAAGAACTCACCTACATATCTAAAGACATATTACAAAGTTGTTACACCCAATGCCCAGGCAGTAAAATCATCAAATATATGGCTTTTCTAATTTCTTTTAGAGCAAGATTCAGGTGGTTTTCCACAGTCTTTTTCTTTATCCCCAGGCTCTCTGCTATCTCTTCATTCTTGAGATGCTGTTCTCTGCTCATGCGATAAATCATCTGACGCTGTGGCGGGAAATTATCCACTATCATGTCAATAAGGATTTCTGTGTCCTTTGCCACCACATCCTCATAAGGAGTCTGCTCATTGGTATATCCGTCATGCAGGAGGTCTATATCTATAGGTATCACATGCTTTGAAGAGATATAGTTGATGGTGGTGTATTTGGTCAGTACAAACAGATAAGAATCAAAGTCTTGGATTTCAGCAAACTTCTCTCTTTTGTTCCACACCTTTAGGAAAATCAGTTGACAGACATCATCAGCATCAGCCTCATTCTTCAAAAGCATACTTACGAAGCGATATACCTTAGGATAAAACCTACGGAATACCGCCTCGTATGCTCTGCTGTCACCTTGCGACATCAATGTTATTATGTCTTTGTCTATTTCCATACTTAAAATAGGAGACCACTCAGTGGTAAATGAAGAATCATCAAAATGAAGAATTCGGATTAGGTTCTTCGCCTTGAGGTTTCCCAATTGCGTCAGCGCGATTTTTCACTATTCACTTTTCACTATTCACTTTTCACTAAAGAAGAGAAGGTATCTGGCCTCCCCCTTCATGGGGAAGAGAGGGGGTCTTATTTTTCATTTTCTCCAACACCTGCTCCGCCACAATCTGCTGAATATACTTGCATACCATGTCGATGCCGGTGGTGTTGCCGCCTCCGTCAGGGATAATGATGTCAGCAAAGCGCTTGGTAGGCTCGATAAACTGGTCGTGCATTGGCTTGAGCACAGCACGATAACGGTCCACCACCATCTCCACGGTTCTGCCTCGCTCCTTCGTGTCGCGCGTGATATTACGGATAAGGCGCTCGTCGGCATCCGTATCCACGAATATCTTGATATCCATCATATCGCGCAAACGCCTATTTATCAGCGCCATTATTCCCTCGATGATGATGACCGGCTTTGGCTCCACATGAATGGTCTCTGGCAGACGGTTGCTGATGAGATAGGAATAAGTAGGCTGTTCGATAGCCTTTCCTGCACGCAATTCGCCTATCTGCTTGATGAGGAGCTTCCAGTCGAAGGCGTCAGGATGGTCGAAATTGATTGCCTTGCGCTCTTCGTCTGTCAGATTGGTGGTGTCATTGTAATATGAGTCCTGTGGCACTACTGCTACGAAATGTTCTGGCAACGACTTTACGATTTCTCTTACCACCGTAGTCTTGCCACTTCCTGTGCCTCCTGCTATTCCGATTATTGTCATTTGATTAGTTGGTTATTGGTTATCGGTTGTGGGTTGTGGGTTGTTGGTTGGAATTTAGAAACTGGTTATGGTTTATCACACTAATGTACCAATAACCTACAACCGACTACCGACGACCCTGTCTAAACATCTTGCAAAAATACGAAATTATTCCATAATAAAGAAGGAAAAGGGAATAAAAATGCAGAATGGAGTTGATTTGAGTTAATAAAAGTTAAGTATCTTACTAATTATGAATTATGAACTATGAATTATGAATTAAATTTACTACCTTTGCAGACGCAATTTTTATAACAATAACCATATTAACAAGAAAATGAAAAAAGATCTTCATCCAGCAAACTATCGCCCCGTCGTATTTAAGGATATGTCCAACGGCGATATGTTCCTCTCAAAATCTACATGCAAGACTAATGATACAGTAGAATTTGAAGGCGAGACTTATCCAGTAATAAAGATTGAAATCTCAAGCACTTCTCACCCATTCTACACAGGTAAGAGCAAGCTTGTTGACACTGCAGGTCGCGTTGACCGCTTCATGAACCGCTACGGTAAGATTAAGAAGTAAGATCAGCAATATAGATCATACCTCCTTCTCCCTTTGATTTATAGAGGAAAGGAAAAAGTACATTATCCAAGTAGTTGCATATGCTTGAATAATGTACTTTTTTTGTGCTTTAGTTGTTTGGTTGTCTTGTTGTTTGGTTGTTTGTAGAATTCGCTTTGACTATCAACAAGACAACTAAACAACAAAACAACTAAACAACAAAATATCAATCCTACATCTCCATCAGATAAGCCTGTGCCTCAAGAGCAGCCTTACAGCCACTACCTGCAGCTACGATAGCCTGACGATAGACAGGGTCGCACACGTCTCCTGCTGCAAAGACGCCAGGAACATTGGTGCGTGGAGTGCCGTCAATGGTCTTGATATAACCCATCTCGTCGAGCTCTATCTGACCACGGAAGATGTCAGTGTTTGGCTTATGGCCGATAGCGAGGAAGAAACCATCGATAGCTACATCGTAATGCTCTTCATCTGCTTCGCCCTTACGCTTTACGAGGTGCATTCCCTCTACGCCATTCTCGCCATAAAGGCCTGTGGCATTATGCTCGAAGAGGATTTCGATATTCTCGGCATCCTTTACGCGCTGCTGCATTATCTCTGATGCACGGAGGTAATTCTTTCTCACTACGAGATAGACCTTCTTGCAGAGTCCTGCCAGATAGAGCGCATCCTCGCAGGCTGTGTCGCCACCGCCTACCACTGCTGTGACCTTCTTGCGATAGAAGAAACCATCGCAAGTGGCGCAAGCGCTCACGCCCTGACCATTATATTTTTCCTCATCAGGCAGTCCAAGATACTTTGCCTTAGCGCCAGTAGCAATGATTACGGTGTCAGCCTCTATCTCCTTACCATCCTCTGTTGTGAGGATATAAGGACGCTTGCTGAAGTCCGCCTTCACTATTTCACCATCACGGATATCGCAACCAAAGCGTTCTGCCTGCTCGCGGATTTCCATCATCATCTGATTGGCATCCACCCCTTCCGGATAACCAGGAAAGTTCTCTACTGTAGTAGTTTGTGTCAACTGTCCGCCTGTCTGCATTCCGCAGTATTCCACAGGCTGGAGATTTGCTCGACCAGCATAGATAGCAGCTGTATATCCCGCAGGACCGCTGCCGATGATTAAGCATTTTACGTGTTCCATTATTATTATTGGTTTTGGATTACATTGGTTTCAGGTTGTATAGAGCATTACCTTTGCCTCGCGCCTTTGACATTTCTCACGGCGAAGCAGAGACAGACATAATGCTTGTTCCCACCTTCTCCTTTTTATATCTATAATATATAACGTTTCAGAGAACAAAACGGGTACTATCCCATCAACTCTGCTATCTTGGATTCCACCTCGGAGATAGGGGTCTCTGGAGAGAAACGAGCTGCCACGCGTCCCATCTTATTGATAACAAACTTGGTAAAGTCCTCGGTCACGTCTCCATCTGTCATAGAAGCGAGATGAGAAAAGAGAGGGTCAGCGTCAGATCCGCTCACCTTCACCTTCTTGAAGCGTGGGAACTCTGTATTGTATGTCTCTTTTACAAATTCATGCACCATATCATCCTTGCCTGGACATGACTTTGTAGGCTGATTGCTTGGAAAATCGAGCACCGCGAAGCCCTGGGAATGATACTTCTCATAGAGAGCTTCCAGTTCGGTATATTGTGGAGTATATGGACTCTTTGTGGCTGTATTAACGATGAGGAGCACCTCATTGGCATAACTACGAAGTGACACTGCATTGCCCTTACGGTCTTTCACAGTGTAATCGAATACTGTATTCATTTCTCTTTATCTGTATTGTTTTATCTTTTTGGGTTTTTGACGTTTTTTTACACAGGCAATTCTACAAATCACCTGCTATTTCACTTTTCGATTGCAAATGTACCTATTTTCCATCAAAAATCCAAAGAAAAAGCAATAAAAAAATACCATTATCTCGCTTACGCCTCACTCTAATTTGGTTATTCATCGAAAATATATTACCTTTGCACAGTTTTAATCTTTTAACAGGCAGGAACAGCATGTTCCTCCTCACACAAAAAATCATAATTCGACAAGTGCATATAGGAATTGCTGGAAATATCGGATGCGGCAAGACGACGCTGACCGAGATGCTTGCCAAGCATTATAAATGGGAACCACGATACGAATCTGTCGTGGAAAACCCGTATATGGATGATTATTACAAGGACATACAGAGATGGTCGTTTGCCATGGAGGTCTTTTTCCTAAAGGAAAGATTCAAGGACGTGCTGCAGATAGCCGGCTCTGACAAGACCATCATACAGGACCGCACTCTGCATGAGGGAGTCTTCGTCTTTACTGCAAACAACTACGCTCAGGGAAATATGAGCGACCGCGACTTTGAGACTTACATGGAGCTCTACGAGATGATGGTAGAGAAAGTGAAGTTGCCCGACCTCATGATTTATCTCCGTGCCTCAGTGCCTCACCTCGTAGAGAACATACAAAAGCGAGGACGCGAATGCGAGCAGAAGATTCCTATCGAATATCTACGTGGACTCAATGACAGATATGAGGACTTCATACGAAATAAATACAAAGGTAAAGTGCTCATAGTCGATGTGGATAATCTCGACTACAAGAACAAGCCGGAAGATTTCAGGTCCATCACCGACAAAATTGACTCCATACTCTTCGGACTCTTCGACCTCAACGAGAAATAAGCCACGACGGAATCTGACTCTCAATGCTACGTCACTATGGAGGTGGCTGATAGCTTTTCCCTCCGCTTATCCCCTTCTCCCACTTTTCATCCCTAACCATCCCCCACAAAACTGATAATAAAATGCACATAGCAATAGCCGGAAACATTGGCAGCGGAAAGACCACCCTGACCAAGATGTTGGCAAAAAGATACAACTGGTCTCCACGTTTCGAGCCTGTAGAGCACAATCCTTATCTCGATGATTTCTATCATGACATGTCGAGATGGTCATTCAATCTGCAGATATATTTCCTCAACAAGAGATTCAAGGAAGTGGTGGAAATAAGCCAGAGCGATAAGGACATCATACAGGACCGCACCATCTTTGAGGATGCTTGCATCTTTGCGCCTAACCTTCACGGACAGGGATATATGTCTGACCGCGATTTCAATAACTACAAAGATCTCTTCGACACGATGATGTCGCTTGTAAAGTTGCCTGATCTAATGATCTACATCCGCTCTACCGTGCCTAATCTCATTGCGCAAATCGGCAAGCGCGGACGTGAATACGAGCAGACCATGCGCATCGACTATCTGACGGGTCTCAACGATAGATACGAGGAATGGATCAAGGCTTACCCAGGCAAGCTCATCATCGTCGATGGCGACACTCAGAAATTTGAGTCCGATCCAGAAGCTTTCCGCGACATCACTGACAAAATCGACGCCATGCTCTATGGATTGTTCAAGTGATTGATATTGTTTGGTTGTTGGTTGTCGGTTGTTGGTTATCGGTCGTCGGTTGTCGGTCGTCGGTATTATAGTGTGATAAACAGACAATTAGCCTCAACAGTCCGCCCCTGTGTTGCCCGCGTTACCGGGCAATATAGCCCGTAATCTCCAACAAAAAAGCTGTCTGGAAGACAGTACCTTATTACACTATAGAATCATAATAGTGAAAGGTACTGTCTTCCAGACATTCTTTTGAGCCACTATACCAACGGCTTTTACCGTTGGTTGACAGCACGAAACCTATCGAATATCAATCACAGGAATCTCGTCCTTATCATTATAATAAAGGTTCTCACCTGCCATACCCCAGATAAAGGTGTAATAGTGAGTGCCAGCAGCAGCATGCATAGACCACTCTGGTGACATGATAGCCTGCTCATTGTGCAACCATACGTTACGGCTCTCCTGTGGCTGTCCCATTACGTGAGAGATGGTCTGCTTCTCAGGAAGGTTGAAATAATAGTATGCCTCGATACGACGACCGTGAGTATGAGGTGGCATAGTGTTCCATACAGCGCCTGGATTCAACTGTGTCAGACCAAGTTGAAGCTGACATGGGCCCTCTTCGAGCACGTCTGTCACGATGAGCTTATAGACAGTACGGCTGTTCGCCTCCTCTACAGTACCTACAGGTCCCCATACTGCAGCCTTGAGCGAACCCTTACGACCGTCCAGTGTCACCCACTGAGTCTTGTAATGCTGGTGTGCAGTAGCAGAGTTGAGGTAGAACTTAGCTGGATTCTTTGGATCTACAGACTTAAATTCCACTGACTTGTTTACGTCGATAGAATTGCCCTTCTTATCGAATCCCATGTGGCCACGACCTACATAGAGAGCCTCCTTTGGTGCAAGAGCATACTCCTTGCCATCCACGATGACTACGCCATTGCCCAGACCGCAGTTTACGATACCTATCTCACGATTGTAAAGGAAATACTTTTCCTTGATATTCTTATCCACATCAAGACCGAGCTCCCAGAAGTTTTCAAGCTTCAAGGTCTGGTTTACTGGCATTGCTCCACCGAAGATGAAGCGGTCGTAGTGAGAATAAGTAAGGAGGATAGAGTCTGCCTCCATCACCTTCTCCATCACAAAGCGCTCACGGAGAGTCTTGGTATCATAGCCTTTGACATCTTCTGGATGACAAGCCGTCTGAAACTTTACATGCTGGCGGTTTACGAAACGGTCAGCTTCTTGTGCGTTTGCTGTTAAAGCAAGGCATACTGTAGCTAATGCTAATAATGTTTTCTTCATATCGTTTGTTTATCGTTTTATTAGTTGAGGATTGAGGGTTGTCGGTTGTGAGTTGTCGATTTAAGATAGTATATAAGTAACTTACCAACAACCAACAACCGACAACCAACAACCAATTATTTATTTATACGCATTCTATTCCAAACCAGCAGAGCGACAGAAAGAGCTGTGAGCACTGCAGCGCCAATCCATGTGAAGATATACTTCATACAAGCATAGATAAGGAATGCTATTGGAGAAGAAGCAAAGTCGAGCGAACCAGCCATAAAGCCTTCTGGCACCTGAACAGCCTTGTCGTCTGGATGTGCCTGAGCCACCATAGCTGCGGCTGAAGTGAAATTCTCTGACATCAAAGTGACAAAATAAAGACCTATTGCCATTACTACCAGACCAACGATGAATGACTTCACCACATTACCCTTGGTATATGGGAGCACCATCACAAAGACATAGAACATTCCTGCAAGGGATGCAAGTGGGAGAAACTGATTGCCCGGAAGCACTACAGCAAGGATAAGTGTCACCGGAATAAGGAGCAATGACACTACGAGAGTGGTAGGATGACCAATTACAAGGGCTGGAGACATACCAATGTAAAACTCTTTGTCAGCACCGAATTTCTTGGCTATCAGCTCACGAGTTGCCTCTGAAATAGGCTTCAGACCTTCGATAAAGAGCGATGTGATGCGTGGAATAAGCTCCATTACTGCACCCATCTTGATGCCGAGACCGAGAGTGGCAGGGATATTTGCCACGAGTTCGTCTGTATTCTTACAGGCAAGACAGCCGATGATAATGCCGATGATTACACCAAGAAAGAGTGGTTCGCCAAAGAGACCAAACTTCTTCTTCATGCCTTCAGCGTCGATATTGAGCTTGTCAAAGCCTGGTATCATGTCGAGCACCTTGCTTATTGCGATTGCAAAAGGAGTGAAACCCTGGCAGAAAGGCTGTGGGATTGAGATGCCTTCCATACCTGGATAGAAGGATTGGAATCTCTTAGCAGTCAGGTCTGCCATTACGAGAGTGATTACATAACAGATTATTGCTGCAAAGAAGCCCCATCCGATAGAGTCGGTAAGGAAATAGACTACAGCACCGATGAATGCAAAATGCCAGTAGTTCCAAAGGTCGATGTTTACGGTACGGGTGCAACCGAGAAGCAAAAGCAGAAGGTTCACGCCGAGACATACTGGGATGATGAATGCTCCAACCGTGGTATTGTAAGCCACAGACGCTGCTGCAGGCCATCCCATGTCAAATACTTTCAGCGAAAGATTATAGATCTGCACCACCTGCTCGAGTGCTGGACCGAGACTGGAAGTAAGAAGTCCGGTGATAACTCCGAGACCTACGAAGCCGACACCTACGTAAAGACCACTCTTGAGCGCCTTAGAAAACTTGATGCCGATACATACTCCGAGAATAGTAAAGATGATTGGCATCATGACAGCGGCGCCAAGGCCGATGATGTATGAGAATACTGATTCCATTAGTTGTTAGTTGTTTTGTTATTTGGTAGTTTAGTTGATAGTTATCACAGCCGGATTATCCAGTTCTTTCTTCCATTTCTTCAGGTAATCAAACCATGCTTCTTTACCTGAAAAACCGAAAGTCTCTATATCGCAAGTGGCATTAAACCAATAATGGAGGTTGTCCGTATCGGTTCCCACCACCTGAACGTATGCCTGATTAGGAAGTCTTTCCTTGCCATCTGTGAAGTGGCTGTCCGCTTTATAATATTGCTTTGGCACATATACGCCGAGTCCTACGGTGATTGTATCATACACCTTCGGATTATTTCCGGCGCAAGCTCTGCCCCAATCACCTCGCAATCCTGCCTTATCTGTAAATTCTTCCGAGCCTTCCACTATGTCAACGATGCCAGTGGAGAGCTGAACATCTGCCACATTGCGCGAGAAACGCACCTGCACCTCTACGTCACGATGACCATAATAGAGGATGTAACGAGTGGTGATATCCAGCGGTTTGCATCCTTTGTATGGACGCCAGCCCTTGTTTATGATGTCCAATATACAGCGCACAGGACCTTCACACACCACTGTCTGAGTGCGATTTCTTACGTTTTCAAACATGATAGCATTCTTTCCGTCCCATCCATGCAATGCTCCGCAACCGTAAGTGCTGCCTGTATAGAGCACGTCTTCACCGTAACCTGCAGCACGCTGCTCGTCATTAGTGTAGAAACCCGTCTCTTTCACGTCCATCTTATACTGACGATGTCCGTAATAATCAATGGATTGGCGATGATCACAATAGACACGGAAACCCACCATGTCATTCTCCATCACGGCACCGTGAGGATATATGTAGTTGTAGGGATTTGTTTCTTTAGGGAAAGTGACAGACTTAATCTGCTGATGTTTCTGATTTTTTGCTCCTCTATCGCGTATGCCGAGGTAGCCATAAGTCTGATTCTGATATTGTCTTGGTTCACCTTCTGTAGAAAGAACAACAGTAAATGTCTGCTTCTCCTTCTTTTTCATATCGGTGAGGAATGATAATTCATCATAGACTCCATCGTCATTGAGATCATCAAGCTGGCAAGGAATTTCATTGTCACCCAGTTTCACCAATGCGGTGGAATACTGTTCTGCAAGGGGAACCACAACAGGAACGGCGGTTCTCTCAACTGATGAAGGATTGGCAACCTTCACTTTTAGCGTCTTCACCTCAGCCTTTGCTGACAGGACAAGCGCCAATGCCATCATAATTAGGTTCAGTCTATTCATAATAAGTTACGTTAGTATAGTTATATTATTAACGGCGTTTGCGCCTTAATATTGCAGCAGTTGTAGTATATGTGGTGTCTTCACCTTAATAAGTCGTAGTATAGCAGTCATTTAAGGTGGCATTCCCACCTATTCACATATTTCTCATCTCATTATCCAGACACCATTCTTTTCTATCATTGGCACCACTACCTGCTCTTTTGTGCTGTCATTAAAGCAGAAGAGCAGAAAAGCGTCCACCTTATTGTTTACAGAATCCCGAACAGCTCGCAAGGCTTTCACCTCCTTGATGCCCATATGTTCTTTCTTCTGCTGTCCGAGATACATCTTCATATTGGTGATGAGTTGCTCACGGTAGGCAGGCACCACGGTGTCATTCATATTCATTCCATCTACGAAAGCAGCGTAATCACCATGTAGCAACTGGTCATAATACACCTTTGCTGCCTGCAATGCCACTTCTTCTGGCTTTATCTCCTCTTTCTTGCATCCTGCTATTATGCTGCAAAAGGCAAGTAATATGAATGCTTTTCTCATTGTAAAAAATGGTGGTTGGTTGTTGGTTATCGGTTGTGGGTAGTTGGTAGTATAGCACAAACTAACCGATAACCGACAACCAACAACCGACAACCATTATATTTCTACTTCTGACGAATGAAGATATTGATAGGAGTACCTGTCAAGGTCCAGTTGTCACGTATCTTATTCTCAAGGAAGCGACGGTAATTCTCACGAATATACTGTGGCAGATTTGCATAGAACACAAATGAAGGTATCTGTGTGTCAGGAATCTGGTTACAGTATTTGATTTTGATATACTTGCCTTTGACAGACTGAGGAGGAAATGCCTCGATGAGAGGTAGCATCACCTCATTGAGCTTAGCTGTTCCTATCTTCGCCTTGCGGTTGAGATATACCTGCTTTGCAGTCTCAAGAACCTTGAAGATGCGCTGCTTTGTCAGTGCTGAAGCGAAGATAATAGGGAAGTCAACGAATGGAGCCATACGCTGGCGAATGGCATTCTCGAATGTATCGATGACCTTTTGCGACTTTTCCTGCACGAGGTCCCACTTGTTTACCACCACTACGAGCGACTTATTGTTACGCTGAATCAACTGGAATATATTCATATCCTGCGCCTCAATGCCACGGGTAGCGTCAATCATGAGGATACAGACGTCAGAATTTTCGATTGCTCGGATGCTTCGCATTACGCTGTAAAACTCCAAATCCTCTGTCACCTTATTCTTACGGCGTATTCCGGCTGTATCTACAAGATAGAAATCAAAGCCGAATTTGTCATATCTGGTGTAGATAGAGTCGCGGGTTGTGCCTGCAATGTCTGTCACGATGTTGCGATCTTCACCGATGAAAGCATTGATAAGGCTTGACTTTCCTGCGTTAGGACGTCCTACTACCGCAAAGCGAGGAATGTTTTCATCAATATCATCCTTAGTCTTCTCAGGCAGACGATTGAGCACTTCATCGAGCAAATCACCTGTACCACTGCCTGTTGCAGCACTGATACAGAAAGGATCACCGAGTCCTAAGCTGTAGAACTCAGCGGCATAAAACTGCTGATTGGTGTTGTCTGTCTTGTTTGAGACGAGGATTACTGGCAACTTAGTGCGACGCAGTATCTCTGCCACGTCCATGTCGAGGTCAGTCACTCCGGTCTGCACATCTACAAGGAAGAGCACGAGGTCTGCCTCCTCCGTTGCAATAAGCACCTGCTGGCGTATTGCGTCCTCAAACACATCGTCAGAATTGACTACCCATCCACCGGTATCTACGACAGAAAACTCCTTACCACACCATTCGCATTTGCCATATTGACGGTCACGAGTAGTGCCAGCCACGTCACTTACGATAGCGTGACGAGTCTGTGTAAGACGATTGAAAAGTGTTGACTTACCCACATTTGGGCGTCCAACTATAGCTACGAGATTTCCCATATTAAAGCCCCACCTTTCCCTCACCAAAGGAGAGGGTTGAAGTTGCGCACCGCTTACGGCTCAATAACTCTGCAATTAGAGCATTAAATCGGGCGAAGCGCACTCTATGAGTGATTATAATTTATTGTTTCTATTACGTTATCTAAATATCCAATTATCTCTCTGCCAGAGTATTGCAATGCTTTTCCACACTTTCTCTGGCATTATTGCGTCTCTCTTTTCATCACTTTGACTTTTCAGTCGCCTCCCATCCTATTCATTTAGCATGGTTAAAGCGCTGTAATTGCATCCCCTGCCCTATTTTTTCTGAGCACAGGAACGTGGATATTAAATGTCATTATATCCGAATTGTGAAAGTTCTCTGTCGTTGGATCGCCAATCTTTATCCACTTTGACAAAGGTTTCGAGGAAGATACTCTTGTCGAAGAATTTCTCAAGTGTCTTTCTTGCCTCTGTGTTCACTTTCTTGATAGCCACACCTTGGTGACCTATGATAATGCCTTTTTGCGAATCGCGCTCCACGTATATCGTTGCCATGATATGTATTCGCTTGTCGTCTTCCTTGAATGAGTCGCAACGCACTTCGACGGAATATGGTATCTCCTTGTCATAATAGAGGAGAATCTTTTCGCGAATAATCTCTGATACGAAGAAACGCGCTGGCTTGTCAGTCAGTTGTTCCTTATCGAAATAAGGCGGAGAGTCAGGCAGGAGTTCCTTGATACGCTTGAGGAGGATATCGACACCAAACTTATTCTTGGCAGAAATAGGCAATATCTCCGCATTAGGAAGCAGTTCGTGCCATTTCAAGACTATCTTCCCCAGCCATTCATTGTTGGCATCGCGCTTCTTGCCCTTAGCATTTTCTTCCTCAGGCACAGCATCTATCTTATTGATGAGCAATATGACAGGGATAGTCATCTTAGCCACCTTGTCGAGAAACTCACGATTTTTCTCTGGGTCCTCCACCACATCTGTGACATACAGCAGTACGTCAGCATCAGTGAGGGCAGACTCGGAAAAGGCGAGCATGGACTCCTGGAGTTTATAGTTTGGCTTCAGCACACCTGGAGTGTCGGAAAAGACTATCTGCATATCATCGGTATTGACGATACCCATGATACGATGACGTGTGGTCTGAGCCTTGAATGTGGCTATACTGATACGCTCACCAACGAGCTGGTTCATGAGAGTGGACTTTCCGACATTAGGATTGCCCACGATATTTACAAATCCTGCTTTATGCATAAAACTGACAAAAAAACGCACCCGTTATACACTAAGGATAATGGATGCGTTTTTCTTGAATTATAATATTATGTGATAAGCCATTATGGCAATATCCCTATTAAGCCTTCTTCGCAGCCTCAGCTCCGTCATAGCCCCACTTCAGGAAAGCAGCTCCATGAACGAAACCGGCACCGAATGCAGTAATGATGACATTGTCGCCCTTCTTCAACTTATGTTCGAAGTCCCAAAGAGCGAGCGCGATAGACGCTGCACTGGTGTTACCATAGTGCTCAATGTTGACCATCACCTTCTCCATAGGAATGTCGAGACGCTTGGTTACAGCCTCAATGATACGCATATTTGCCTCATGAGGTACAACCCAGTTGACGTCAGCCTCCTGAAGGTTGTTACGCTTCATGATTTCCTTGACGTCATCAGACATACTTGTCACCGCATAGCGATAGACAGTACGACCTTCCTGATAGATATAGTGCATACGATGATCCACAGTGTAGTGAGAAGCAGGGCATACAGAACCGCCAGCCTTCATGTGAAGGAAAGGCAGACCCTGTCCGTCTGTACGGAGGAATGAGTCCTGGAAGCCGACACCTTCTTCGGTAGAAGCTTCCATAAGCACTGCTGCAGCACCGTCACCGAAGAGGACACAAGTCTGACGATCTTGATAATCCACCATACTTGACATCTTCTCAGCGGCAATGACCATCACCTTCTTGTATCTGCCACTCTGGATAAAAGCAGAAGCCATATCGACAGTATAGAGGAAGCCACAGCATGCACATGACACATCAAAGCCATGAGCATTCTTCATGCCGAGCTTTCCTATGACGATAGAGGCGTCAGAAGGAAAACGGTAGTCAGGAGTTGTGGTAGCCACGATAACACAATCGATAGTGTTAACATCGACACCAGTCTTTCTAACAAGCTGTTTTGCAGCCTTTCGTGCGAGATAACCCGAGCCGAGACCTTCCTCAGTGAGGATGCGACGCTCCTTAATACCTACACGTGTAGTAATCCACTCGTCAGTGGTATCAACCATACGCGAGAGCTCCTCATTATTGAGGATGTAGCTCGGTACGTATCCACCGATGCCAGTGATTACGGCATTAATCTTTTCCATTATCGAATATTACTCAGCAACTTCGTCCTTAACAATAGCAACCTTACCACGATACATGCCACAAGTAGGGCATACAGTGTGGTAAACATAGTAACCTCCACAGTTTGGGCAAACTGCGAGTGTTGGTGCTACTGCCTTGTCATGAGTACGACGCTTGAGAGTACGGGTCTTTGATTGTCTTCTTTTAGGATGTGCCATTTTGTTTTAAACGTTTTAAAGTTTTTCTTTTAATTCTGATAGTTTACTCCAGCGTGGATCAATTGCTTCCTTATCAGCCTCATCACCACTTCGGGTGGCTGACAGCTCGTCGAGCTTTTCCGTCATCGCAGTATTGCATTTACCAGGTGCATGAACGTGCTTAATGGGCACTGACAGAGCTATTGACTCATAGATGATCCATGAGAGGTCGAGTATTCCTTCGTTCTCTTCCACTGTAATGGTATCATCATCTTCACTGTTTTCGATGCCTAATTTTACTATAAACCTATTATCCGACTTTATGGATTGCTCCATATCATCGAGACAGCGGTCACAGGTCACAATGACAAAACCCTCAACATTGATTTCCATGTCAAAGTAATTCTCAGCCTTTTGCAGAGATACACCAACACAGACGTTACCACTTTGAATATCAGCATCTTCCAATGCTTCAAAGTAGTCGTCTCCAAGCACCCAATTATTCTCAAAAGAATCCTCTTTGAGTGCCTTCAAATCAAGTCTTAAGGTCTCTAAACTAAACATTTGGGTGCAAAGGTACTACTTTTTTTTTGATTAACAAAATCTTTCCGACAAAAATTGTTATTTTTCTATTACACCTTCGTTTGAAGTCATGAAATTAAAAAACAATTACTTATATTTGCACCTTATTATAATAATGCATAATTTATAATTCATAATGCATAATGCATAATCTATAATTCATGATGCATATTCATTTGGAATTTTCAGAAGAAGAGCGTAACAAAAAGAAATGAAAAAGAATAAATATTCAGGGCTAACTGACAAAGAGGTAAGTGAAAGCAGAGCTAAGCACGGTTCGAACGTCCTCACTCCTCCTGAAAAGGAACCATTATGGAAGCAGTTTGTACAGACGCTGACGGGTCCGTTTGGACATCTGATACCTGGATGGTCTGACGGCGACTCTCTCGTTTTCATACTCGAAATCGCAGCCTTGCTGTCTGTAGGCATCTCATGCTCGGAGTATTTCGGTCTCTTCGGACTTGAAGCGTCTGGCAGCATGAAGGTGTTCTTCGAACCGGCGGGCATCATCATGGCGATAATACTCGCCACTGGCATCTCTTTCTATTTTGAGATGAAGGCAAACAAGGAGTTTGAACTGCTCAATACGGTCAATGATGAAGAACCTGTGCAGACCTTCCGCAATGGCAAGATTACAAGCATTCCTAAGCGAGACATCGTGGTGGACGACGTGATTATAATATCCACTGGCGAGGAAATACCAGCGGATGCCGAACTGCTGGAATCCACTTCGCTCAGCATTGACGAGTCTTCTCTGACAGGAGAACCCATCTGCTTGAAGACTACCGACCGAGCCCTATTCGACAATGACGCCACTTTCCCGAGCAATCACGTCATGCGTGGCACAAAGGTTATGGAGGGACATGCAGTTGGAAAGATCTTTGCCGTTGGCGACAAGACTGAGAACGGTAAGGTTTTCACTGCTGCACAAATAAGCGACAGCGTCAAGACGCCACTCGACGAGCAATTTGATCGTCTCGGAAAATACATCTCCATAGCGAGCTATGCGATAGGAATCATCGTCTTCATTGGTAGGATAGTGGCTTTCTGCAGTCTCCATGACGACGCTTTCAGCGCCCCTAATCTCGTGACTTACGCTTTGCAGTCGCTGATGATTGCCGTGACATTGGTAGTGTGCTCCGTACCTGAGGGCCTGCCCATGGCGGTTACTCTCTCACTTGCCCTTTCGATGCGACGTATGCTGAAGACCAACAACTTGGTCAGAAAGATGCATGCCTGCGAGACTATGGGCGCAACGACTGTAATCTGTACAGACAAGACTGGCACGCTGACGCAAAACAAGATGCAAGTGGCAGAAGCAATGCTGGACGAGGAACACCTTGACCTGGCTTTTCAGAACATGGCTATCAATAGCACTGCCGTCATAGGTTGCGACTCGGAAGGTAAAGACATGCTGCTGGGCAACCCTACCGAAGCAGCTCTCCTGCTCTATCTACGTTCGAAAGGCAAGGACTATGCCTTGATGAGGGAAGAAGCGCACGTCACTGCCGAAGTGCCTTTCTCTACTGAACGAAAGTATATGCAGACGACAATAACAACTCGTAACGGTGAACTATGCCTGACAAAGGGCGCTCCGGAGATTGTTCTCGATATGTGCCAGCAGTCCTCCTTTGCCCGCAAGGACATAGAGGCAATGCTCCTGAAATATCAATCCCAAGGAATGCGCACGCTCGGCTTTGCTGCTGGCGACCGTTTCCTCGGCATAGTGGCTATCAGCGACCCTGTTCGTCCCGACGTTCCAGAGGCAATTCGCGAATGTATTGACGCCGGCATTGACATCAAAATAGTGACTGGCGACACACCGGCTACGGCGCGAGAGATTGGCAGACAGGCTGGACTCTGGAAGGAATCGGACTCCGACCACAACATTATCACGGGTCCGGACTTCGCTGCACTGACAGACGATGAACTCATCTCCTGCATACATGACATAAAAATCATTGCCAGAGCACGACCTATGGACAAGAAGCGCCTCGTGGAAATGCTGCAACATTGCGGCGAAGTGGTGGCAGTGACAGGCGACGGCACCAATGATGCACCTGCACTGAAAGCTGCCCACGTGGGTCTCTCGATGGGTGACGGCACAAGTGTGGCAAAGGAGGCTTCTGATATTACTATCATCGACAATTCTTTCTCAAGCATAGGCAGAGCCGTGATGTGGGGAAGGTCTTTGTATCAGAACATACAGAGATTTATTTTATTTCAGCTTACCGTCAATGTGGCGGCTTGCCTCATAGTGGTAGCCGGCGCTTTCATGGGCACCGAATCGCCACTTACCGTGACGCAGATGCTGTGGGTAAACCTTATCATGGACACCTTCGCGGCAATGGCATTGGCTTCGCTTCCTCCGTCCGAGTCGGTGATGCGCGATGCTCCGCGTGACCGCAACGCTTTCATCATAACTAAGAAGATGCTTGCCTCTTTACTCGTGACGGGAATAGGTATGTTTCTTATCCTCGTATGGATGCTCTACATCTATGAACACGGCAGGAATGACATCCTCGCCATGCCAGACATCTTGAGGGAATGTCATAACCTTGGTGCTCGCCGTTCTCCTTCGCCTTACGAACTGACATTACTCTTCACCACCTTCGTCATGTTCCAATTCTGGAATATATTCAATGCGAGGGCATTCAATACGGGACGTTCTGCTTTTCACCTGAAAGGATGCAAGGGATTCATCGGCATTGCCTCTGCGATATTCTTCGGTCAGATAGCGATAATAAATGTTGCTGGCGACTTCTTCAATGTTGTTCCGATTTCCCTCAGCGACTGGATCATCATCATCATTGGTACATCCATAGTCCTAATAGCAGGCGAAATCATAAGAATGATAAAGAAATAGCAATCGCCAGTGTCTGCCAACAGGTTACAGTACCAAGTAGCCGCCACTGTATCTGCCGCGTTACCGGCAGATATTACAAAAAAATCAACCAACACCCGACAACACCCCCCAAAAAAGATAAATGATATACCCAAACAACTTCGAACAAAAAATAGGATTCAATGAAATAAGATCCCTTCTGAACGAGCGTTGCCAGTCCACTCTCGGAAAAGAGAAGGTAGCAGAGATGCAATTCTCAAAAGACGCTGGCGAAATCAGCGAATGGCTCTGTCAGATAAAGGACTTCCGCAGACTGAAAGAAGAGCGCGAAGACCTGCCAATACAGTTCTTCTACGACGTAAGAGAGAGCATAGCAAGGATGCGACTGGAAGGCACTCACATGGAGGAAGAGGAATTATTCAATCTCCGCCGTTCACTCGATACCATCGACAAACTCGTGCATATCGTCCGACAATCTGACGAAACAGAGGACGACGGCAATGCTATTGCAGACAAAAAGGACGATAATAAAACTGAAGAGACAGCTAATTATGCCTCCAAAAGCGTCTCCCCAAAAGAGGCTTTAGGTCATGGAAAAGCATACCCTTCGCTCTATCGCCTCGCTGACGGCATTGCCACTTTCCCTGAGATAGTGCGCCTGATAGACCGTACTCTCGACAAATTCGGCAAGGTGAGGGATAATGCCAGCACCACCCTACTACGCATACGTCGCGAACTGGCACAGACCGAAGGTAGCATCTCGCGCATTCTGAACGGCATTCTGCGCTCTGCTCAGGCTGAAGGACTCGTAGAGAAAGATGCCGCTCCGGCTCTTCGCGATGGCAGACTCGTCATCCCTGTCGCCCCTGCCATGAAGCGCAAGATTCGTGGCATAGTGCATGATGAGAGTGCGTCAGGACGCACATACTATATCGAGCCTGCCGAAGTGGTGGAGGCTAATAATAAGGTACGCGAACTGGAGAATGATGAGCGTCGAGAGATAATACGCATTCTCAAAGAGATTGCTGCCGAGATACGCCCTTGGTGGCGATTGATGCTCGATTCCTACTCTTTCCTCGCTTCTATTGATTTCATCAATGCTAAAGCTTCTTTGGCTGAATATCTTAATGCCATTGAACCTAACATCAAGATGAAACCGATGGTCGATATGATAGAAGCTAAGCACCCTCTGCTGAAACTATCACTGGAGAAGCAAGGCAAGAAAGTAGTGCCTCTCGACATCACTCTCACCCCGCAGAAGCGCATCCTCATCATTTCTGGTCCCAATGCCGGAGGTAAATCCGTATGCCTCAAGACCACTGGAATAATACAGTATATGCTTCAGTGCGGACTCTCCGTTCCCGTTAGCGAGCGAAGCACATTGGGCATATTCAGTGACATCATGATCGACATCGGTGACGAGCAGAGTATCGAGAATGACCTATCCACTTATTCTTCCCACCTCCTCAACATGAAGAATATGATTCGTCAGGCTCACCGACAGTCACTCCTTCTCATTGATGAGTTCGGCACCGGCACCGAGCCTGGCATTGGTGGAGCCATAGCCGAGGCTGTGCTGAAACAGTTCTGCGAACATGGCGCTTTCGGTGTCATCACCACCCACTATCAGAACCTGAAGCATTTCGCTGATTCGCATGAAGGCATCGCCAATGGCGCTATGCTCTACGACCGACATGAGATGCGTGCGCTCTTCCAACTTCAGATAGGTCGTCCTGGCTCTTCCTTTGCCATAGAGATTGCACGCAAGACTGGACTCCCAGAGTCTGTCATCAAGGATGCTTCCGACATCGTAGGTCAGGATTATATCCAGAGCGACAAATACCTTCAGGACATCGTGCGCGACAAGCGCTACTGGGAATCAAAGCGTCAGGCTGTGCATCAGCGCGAGAAGGACATCGAAAAGACCATCTCTAAATATGAAGCCGGACTCACTGAGGTGGAGAAAGAGCGTAAGGAAATACTGCGCCGTGCTAAAGAGCAGGCACAGGAACTGATACGTGAAGCCAATAAGCGCATCGAGAACACCATACGTGAGATACGCGAAGCCCAGGCTGAGAAAGAGGCTACTCGCAAACTGCGTGAAGATATGAAAGCCTTTGAAGCCGACATACAGGAGGTGGATTCCACTGCCAACGATGAAGCCATAGCACGAAAGATTGCACAGCTCCAAGCTCGTAAGGAAAGAAAGGAAAAGCGCAAGGCTGAGAAAGCAAAGCAAGCCACAACCGTCAACACCACTACTACTGTATCCACCGCATCAACGACAGATTCCAAACTCTCGTCAGCGACCGTTTTCCAGAAGGAGGACACCGTCAGAATAAAGGGTACAAAGTCCATAGGCAAGATAGAATCGGTGGAATCAAACGGCAAAATGGCTACTGTCATATTCGGAGATATGCGCACCAAGATGCGCACCGACCGACTGGAACACGCTGAAGCGCCTAAGACAGTGACCACCCCTACCTCCACTTACACTGCTGCTTCGCGCACTACACGCGAGACCATCGACAATCGACGTGCCAATTTCCATCAAGACATCGACGTAAGAGGAATGCGTGGCGACGAAGCTCTCACAGCAGTGCAATATTTCATTGACGACGCCATCCTCGTAGGCATGACTCATGTACGCATCCTTCACGGCAAGGGTAACGGCATTCTCCGTCAGTTGATTCGCCAATATCTCCACACCATCCCTAATGTTCTTTCTGCCAAAGATGAGCACATACAGTTTGGTGGAGCCGGCATCACAGTGGTGGAGATAGAGTAATATTTGTTTTATAGCTTGATAATCTTGTGTAAAAGTAGGTAATCAGAATTATTTCGATTACCTACTTAACAAAATCCTAAGCAACTTGCTGTTGCTCAGGATTTTATAAATAATATCAAACTAAAGCGTTGCGGAATTAAGGATTATCTATTGTTATTCTGCAGGTTTTACCAAAGCTCTCCACTCCATAAACTGCTTGGTCGTTTCTCCGCTATGATGGTCGAGGAAAAGACTATGGGCGGTGTCGAGCTTAGCAATCGTCTGCATGTCCTCAGCGTCAAGTTCAAAGTCGAAGAGATTCAGATTCTCTTGCATTCGTTCCTTGTGAACGGTCTTCGGGATGATGATTACATCGCTCTGTAACAGCCAGCGTAAAGCCACCTGTGCAGCAGTCTTACCGTATTTCTCGCCAATCAGGGTGAGGGTTTGGTTTGTGAACAGACCGTTCTTACCTTCTGCCAATGGAGCCCACGCCATGAGTTTGGTACCATACTCATCCATGTATTTGCGAGAGTTGTGTTGCTGATTGAATACATGCGTCTCTATCTGATTTACCATCGGTGTAATCTCCATGTTTGAAGCCAGGTCTATGAGGTGATCAGGGAAGAAATTGCTCACTCCGATGGCACGAACCTTTCCTGCCTTGTAAGCTTTTTCCAAGTCGCGATAAGCACCATAGCGGTCGCAGAAAGGCTGGTGAAGAAGCATCAAGTCGATGTAGTCGGCCTGCAGTTTTCGCAGACTCTCGTCGATGCTCTTCATGGTTTGACCCTCGCCATAGTTGGAAATCCAGACCTTGGAAACGAGGAAAATCTCATCACGGCTTATGCCGCTCTTCTTCCATGCGTTGCCCACGGCTTCCTCGTTGTGATAAGCCTGCGCAGTATCTATCATCCGATAGCCTACACTGAGAGCATCCAGCACACAACGCTCACACTCATCTGGTTCTACTTGATAAACACCATATCCCAGTTGTGGCATTTCCATGCCATTGCTTAACTTAATCTTCTTCATAATTGTAAAATCCTATTGTTATTAAATCTTGTTATATTCCTCATCACTCACAGCCTCCAGCCACTCATTGGATGTATTCTCGCCAGGTATTTCAAAGGCGAGATGGGCAAACCAGCTGTCTTTCGCAGCACCATGCCAATGCTTTACGTTGGCTGGAATATGGATGACTGTGCCTGGGAGAATCTCCTGTGCAGGCTTTCCTTCTTCCTGATACCAGCCACGTCCGGCTACACCTACCAGCATTTGCCCGCCGCCCTTAGTGGCGTGGTGTATGTGCCAGTTGTTACGGCAACCAGGCTCAAAGGTAACATTGGAGAAATGTATCTGACTGTCAGAGATTTTTGCAAGATAACTATTGCCTTTGAAGTATTTGGCGTAAGCGGTGTTCGGTTCGCCAATAGGGAAAATCATCTCGCGCTGGAATGCGGCCTTGGCGTCTTCGCCTTTCACGTCCTCATTCCATACCTCCTTTGCCAGATTGAATGCAGCCCAGGCTTTAGGCCAACCGGCGTAGAAGGCGATGTGGGTGATGATTTCTGCCGCTTCCGTGCGGGTAATTCCGTTGTTCTTTGCCGACTGCAAGTGATATTTCAGCGAACTGTCGGTGATTCCTTGGCTGATAAGCGAAGTGATTGTTACCAAACTGCGGTCGCGCAATGAAAGCAGATCATTGCGGCTCCATACTTCTCCGAAGAGGATGTCGTCGTTGAGGTGGGCAAACTCTGGGGCAAACTCACCCAGTTGGGTGCGCCCTGCTGTCTGTACTATTTTCTGTTGTGCCATTATATTGAGTGAAATATTCGTTAATATGAAGAATGTTGCAATTTTTTTCATAAGAATCAATAGTAGAGTCTCTATCCCTTGACAGATTTTCCTAACTCGTATGCTTCCTGCAATTTATTGTTGCCATCAATGGTGCGTGGAGCGGTGACGCCTCCGCAGAACAGAGTGCCTGCAAGATGGCTCTCAGGATAGCAGTCTATCCAGCCTGTCAGTCCGGCTTCTGCACGTTTCGGTACTTCCGGTTCGTCCTCAGCTGCTGTGGTGAGCATGTAAACATCACGGAACTTGTAGTCAAGCGAGAACATGGCGTTCATGCGGTCGATAAGGGTCTTCATTTGTCCGCTCATCTCATAATAATATATAGGGGTTGCCCAGCAAACCACATCGGCAGTCAGCACTTTCTGCATGATGTCGTTCACATCATCCTTGATGACACACTTGCCCAACTTCTGACAAGCCAGACAGCCTTTGCAGAACTTGATGTCCTTTCCTGCGAGCGAGATCTTTTCCACTTCATGACCTGCAGCCTTGGCGCCTTCAATAAACTGATCAGCGAGCATGTCGCTGTTAGAACCAGTACGCAGACTGGTAGAGATGACTATAACTTTCTTCATTTTATCTTCTTCGTTTAAGTTACTTTAAATTATTCTTCAGAAACTCTTCGATTTTATCCCAAGGAATCATTCCTTTTCCGCCACCATCGTAAAGGTCGCAATGAGAGGCTTCTGGAACGATGAGAAGTTGTTTGTTCTCTGGCACGGGATTCGGCTTTCGTACGAAGTCGTAGCCTTCCGCTTTTCCATCCAACATATATCTGAAGGCACTTTCTCCGAAGTAACGGGAATGTGCTTTCTCTCCATGCACAATGAGTACTGCCGAACGGATTTCGTTGATGTAATAGAGGAAACGGGTGTTGGTGTAAACCTGGCAGCCGGCGGTGCGCCAACCATCGTTTGAATTGCCCGAACGCTTATGATAGCCACGTGGCGTTTTGTAATAGGCATGATAGTCTTTTACAAACTGCGGTGCATCCTCCGGCAATGGGTCAACCACGCCGCCTGCCATAGCGAACGTTTTGTTCTTGAGGTCGGCTGTGCGAGTTTCTGCCCATACTTTTCGTGCCGAATATCGGCTTTCTTCGCTGTCATCGGCATCAAAATAGCCATTTCCGCTTACGCGGCTCATGTCGTACATGGTTATGGCTACAGTCGCCTTGATGCGAGGGTCTTGTGCTGCTGCATTCAGAGCGATTCCGCCCCAACCGCAAATGCCAATGATGGCGATACGTCCTGCATCTACATCATCTCGCATACTGAGATAATCTACAGCAGCCAGAAAGTCTTCCGTATTGATATCGGGAGAAGCCGTACGGCGAGGTTCTCCTGTGGATTCGCCTGTAAACGAAGGGTCGAAAGCGATGGTGATGAAGCCACGCTCAGCCATGGTCTGTGCATAAAGACCAGAACATTGCTCCTTCACAGCTCCGAAAGGACCACTCACGGCAATGGCTGGTAACTTTCCTTCTGCATTCTTTGGAATATAGAGGTCGGCTGCAAGAGTAAAACCATATTGGGTCTTGAATGCCACTTTTTCATGATTTACCTTCTTGCTTTTAGGAAAGGTCTTGTCCCAATCCTGTACTAATTTAACCTCATTGCCTGGGCAGGCCATAGCCGTTAGCGCCACGAACATTGTGTAAATGCGTAAAACCAATCTTTTCATATTAAACCTTTTTTGTTAGATAATTAAAAACTGGTGCAAAGATACGCACATTCTTCTAAAGAGCTTGTACCTGGTTTTCGGAAGACTTTACCGAAATTTCGTTTCTATCAGATAATCGTGATAATAGTTATTCTACACACGCATCATTATATCTATGCAGTTTTGCGATATTCGCTTGGAGTCTTGCCCGTCTGCGTCTTGAAAAAGCGGACGAAGTGCTGAGGGTACTCAAAGCCGAGATACTGGCTGATTTGTGTTATACTTAAGGTTTCATCCTCAAGTTGCTGTCGGGCAGCCGAAAGCAGTCGGTCGTTGATTAGACTCTTAGCGGTTTTGCCTGTCTCAGTCTTGACTAATTCACCGAAATATTTAGGCGAATAGCAACATTTGTCGGCAAAGTAGGCTACGGTAGGCAACCCTTCACGCTCCGCTTTCTTGGCAATGTATTCATCAAGCAGAAAGATGAATTTCTTGACCACAGAATGATTGATCTCCTCGCGTGTGATGAACTGACGGTCGTAGAAGCGTAGACAGTAGTTCAGCAGCAACTCGATGTTTGAAACGATGAGTTCACGAGAATGCTTATCTATAGGATGCTCGAGCTCCTGAGTAATCATAGTGAGCACATCACGGAAGATGTTTACCTCGGCAGCGGATAGATGTAAGGCTTCGTTGCTTGTATAGTCGAAGAACTCATAGCGGGAGATGTTCTTCCCAAGCTGAGTGCGGTTGAGCAGGTCGGGGTGGAAAGCCAAGACCGTATATTTGGCAACAGGAACTCCTGCAATGGGTTCTACCTTAATCGATTGTCCTGGAGCAAACGATGTTACGGTCATCTCGTCAAAGTCATATTCTGTTCTACCGTATGACAATTTACATCCCTTGTTTTCCTTCAGGAAGAGGGCATAAAGTCCGTAGTGATGCACAGCCTCCTGTATCGGAGCTGTGCTCTCTACACGCGCAATGCTTACCAGAGGATGAAGTGTTTTCACCCCTATGAAGTCGTTGAACTCCTGTATGGTATTTAAGAAAAATTCCTTCATAATCCTATGTTTTTAAATTTGCATGTTACATACATGTTACATATATTATAAAACGTTCTATTTTTTTACGGGGCAAAGATACGCACATTATCTATATTTCTTTATACCTGAAATTCGGAAAGTATTA
>SAMEA104315429__coassemble_401_pt1 | contig 37686 bp, 25 predicted proteins | sample SAMEA104315429__metabat2_high_PE_009 | metagenome-assembled genome bin SAMEA104315429 (sample SAMEA104315429) | gut metagenome | biome: Monkey gut; feature: monkey-associated habitat; material: faeces | place: China | collected 2013
ATTTTAAGCAGGGCTAATCCAGTGCGTTTTTAGTACGACAAACTGGACACCCTAGATAGTAATCGAAGAACTGAGTCTGGCGTATTGTCCAGTCTTTCTGCTGAGGGGTTTTGAGGACGAAATGTCCCTGTCCTTTATAGTTGCACATCCATGCTGGCTTCTGCAATCTTCTCATAGCGAGATAGAGTGCTCTGCCCTGTTCGTAAGCCACAGCCTCATCATGATCGTTGTGGAAGATAAGGAGCGGAGTGGTAATCTTGTCAGCATCGATGATTGGACACATTGCGAGATATTTGTCCTTTGCATCCCAGAGCATTTCGCCCATACGGCTCTGCGTCTCTTCGTACATGAAGTAGCGTGGGAGACCACTACCGTTTCTGATGCCGAGGTAACCTGTCACCATATCTGTAATAGGTGCTCCAATCTGTGCACAAGCAAAGAGGTCAGTCTTGGTGACAAGATATGATGTCTGGAAACCAGACCAGCTGTGTCCCTGGAGACCAATCTTGCCCTTATGGGCGTAGCCTTGCTTGATGAGCCAGTTTGTACCACTTACCACAGCATCGTATGTGCTTTTACCAGGAGTACCGACAGTGAAGTGTACGTCAGGCATGAAGAGGATATAACCGTTGCTCACAGTATAGATGACATTTGCCATAGCACTACTGAGTACAGGGAGATAATAATTATTGGCCTCCTCTGTATGTGTCTCATAGAACTGTACGATTACAGGATATTCCTTCGTGCTGTCATAGTTTTCTGGGAGATAGAGCAATCCGCGATTCTTCTTGCCTTCATAGTTTGTCCATTCCACGAGTTTGCAAGTACCCCAAATGTATTCTTTCTGCTGCGGGTTAGCATCGGTAAACTTCTGTGCATTGGTGAAATCAGCAGTACTAATCCAGAGGTCAGGAAATGTCTGTACATTCTGGCGTGTCCATAAACAATACTTCTTATTGTCAGAGAAAGCCTTTACCTGGACTGAATATTGACCATGAACAAGGCACTTGATATTGCCCTTCAAATCAAGGAGATTGACAGACTGGCTCATATCCTTGTGGTGAATACCAAGTACGTAGATTTTTTCATTTGGCTCGAAGATATCCTTTTCGATATTGCTGAAGAGCTTGCGATAAGCAATCTGATTCTTTCTACCCATGCCCTTTGTCAAGCAAGTGGTCTTTTCTTTTCCGTCGAGAGCTATCTTCCACCAGTCGAAGCCATCCATTACATATACATATCTGCTGTCTTCTGTCCATCCTCCGATACCATAAGCCGGAGCAGGTGCTGGCTTGTCGTGAAGCTCGTCATAGACAGGATATGGAATATCAGCAGATACATTGACAAATTCGCCTGTCTGTGAGTCAAACTTGTTCCAGTTCTTATTGAGCGAATCATAGATCATAGCCCATCTGCCGTTAGGCGACCACTTCGGAAGCTCACGATATTCCTTACCAATCATCTTGCTTTCTCCGTTATGGATATTTACAGCATACACGTCGAATGGCACTTTATCTCTCCATTCTCTCTGATACTGATAAGGATTCTTATCGGTATAGAGCATGTAGCTGATGCTTGTCATATCGCGGTAAGGCAATGATTCATCGCAACCAGCAGGTATTGCATTTACGAGCTTCTTAGTCTGACAGTCGTAGATATACTTATCTACAGGATTGCTTTTCTGTCCATGCTCGCTCTGGAGGGTTGGCACTTCCATTTCATTCCATGTCCAGAGTTCGAGTTCGAAGCTCTCGTCCTTCTTTTTATCTTCATTCTTAGAAGCTGCAGCTGCTGTGGTCGCATCGGAATATTGCACCATAACATATCTGTGATTCTTCATCAGATTCATGCGAGCGATACGCTTTCCTGCAGGAACTGGAATCTCTTTTATATTGAATATGGTGTCAACAGTTCTCTTATTGAGGTCGAAACTGCAATAGACAGACTCATTGATGTCAAACTGACCGGTAAGTGTGGTGTGGTCGAAAGAGAATGATGATGGGATGGATTCCTTGTCGCGCTCTACGAGAGTCTTGTAAGGACCCATAAGCGGACCGTACTTGATGGCGCGCTTATCACCCTTTTCCTGCACGAATATCAAGTTGCGATCATTGTTATAGATGCTGTGGTACTTGATATCCTCAATGCATACAGAGTCATTCTTTGTCAGGTTTCTGATGATAAGATTTGAATGGCTCTTGATATTCTTCTCCTTGTTTTCAGGTATCTGAATACGGGAAGCGGTGAAATTGGTGATACCTATTGGCTCAAGAGCCTCAGGGTGAGTCCAACGTCTCTTCTTTCCTGATGGGAGATCAATGATGTAGGTAAACTCATTGTCAGCGGTATCAGTTTCAGAATAGAACAGCTGCCTGTCGTAATTGAAATAATTGATACCATCCACGTTACCGAGATTGATATACTTCTTGGTCTTGCTATCGAAGAGCATTACCGGAATCTTTCCGCTCTCGCTGTAACTGGTCTCAGTAGGAACAATCTTATAGGTAGCATATCTGCCGGTAGGAGATATGTTAGGATTGTCGATACGGTTCCAAGAAGTGCACGCCTTGATGTCGAGAGGGCGCTTCTGCTGGGCGAAACAATAGCCTGTCACCAATGTGCAAGCTATTATTCCTATGATTTTCTTCATACTATTATCTTTCTTTTTGGTGGATATCTATTGTGCCACCTATTATTTTTCCATAAAGTAATTAAGGTCAATAATGTCCATAGCGGACTCATCACCGAGAAGCCTCTTAGCGAAGTGACGCCACATCTTGTGCTCGAAGAAGAGGTCAGACTTGCCACCAAAACCGTGAGTACACTCTGGCAGAGTGATCATCTCAAAGTCCTTTCCAGCCTTGATGAGAGCATCAGCGAGACGGAAGGTGTGTGCTGGATTCACAGTATCGTCCATAAGACCCGTGAAAAGCATCAATCCGCTCTTATAGTTCTTTGCCAAATCCTGGTTAGGCTTTGTGGTAACGCTGTAGGAATATTCGGTATGAGTCTTTCCATCGCTATCCTTTACCTCTTTCTTATATTCGTTTACACCGAAGTGAATCTCCACCCAACCCTTGTTATAAACGCTGTTGTCGTGGTTACCAGCAGATGCAACGGCTGCTTTATAGAAGTCTGGATAGGTCATGATAGCAGCAGCAGACATGAATCCGCCACCTGAATGGCCATAGATACCTACCTTATTGATGTCAATAAACTTATATCTCTTCGCCAACTGCTCGATAGCAGCCTTATCGTCAGCAAGAGCATAGTCGCGCTGATTGCCGTAACCGTATGTGTGATAATCCTTGCCTCGCATTGGAGTACCGCCGCGATGACCTACTGTGATGACGATGAATCCGAGCTGAGCCAAGCGGGTATTCTTGTTATCATTGATTGTAAATCTGGATGGTACGTACTCGAAATGAGGACCAGGATATACATTACTGATAATAGGATAAGTCTTGGTGCTATCGAAATCGGCTGGCTTCCACATCACGCCATAGAGGTCTGTGAATCCGTCAGCAGCCTTTACAGTAAATCTTTCAGGCATCTTCCATCCGAGATCATATACCTTCTTGAGGTCTGGATCCTCAAGTTTCATGATTATCTTACCCTTTCTGTTTCTTACTACGTTCTTGTTTGGCATCTCAACGGTGCTGTAACTATCAACGTAGAAATTATGAGTAGGACTGAAACTTACATCATGAGAAGCATTCTCGGCAGTGAGCCTGCAGAGTGAAGACATACCCTTATCGACGTTTATTCTATAGAGTATATAGTAGTAAGGGTCAACGCCTTTCTCTTTACCATATCCATAGAAATAAACTTCACGACGCTTCTCATCCTTAGCGTAGATAGGACCTGCTACCCAACCGCCTTCTGTGACAATATTTTTGAGTTTACCAGTGGCAGTATCATAGAGATAATAGTGACCCCAACCAGTGCGCTCAGAGCGGAAAAGGATTTCCTTACCGTCTTTGAGGAACTTTACGCAACGCATCTGATAGTCGAGATAAGGCTTGTTATCCTCATGGATTACAACCCTTACATCACCAGTTTCGACGTTGACCTCACAGATATCAGCCTGATTCCAAGGGCGGTTATAGCGCTGGAAGTAGAGGCGCTTACCATCTTGAGAAACATAGAGCACATCCATGTATTGGTCAGGCCAACGGTATGTGTCGATTTTCTTTATCTCTTTGGTTTTTACATTACCGATGAGAAGTTCGTATTGAGATACGTTCTTATCACCTGCAAGCTCAGCACGATACTTCACGAGTTCTGGCTTCGGAGTAAGATTATTGATAAGGTATTGGTAATCCACCTTACGATTATCCTCTCTTACTGCGTAGAAGTAATGGCTGTTAGGAATCCAATTGGTGCCTTGAGCTCCAAATCTTCCTTCCATTTTGCCTTCATCCTCACGATTGAAAGTATAGTCTTCTGCACCATCGAAGGTAAGCTGTATCTCAGTAGTGTCCTGTCCTTTCTTTTCATTACCTACAACAAAGAGGTTATGCTTCTTAGCGTAAAGGAAGTAAAGGCTATCAGGAGAGTAGTTCATCCAATAAGGTTCAACATCATATTTGTTGTCCTTGTTCTTTTCAACTACTTTAAGCTCCTTTGTGAAGATATTATAATTGAAGTCGAAAGAGTCCATACTAAACTCAATCGTCTTATTGTCCTTCAAAAAACTGAAATAGATACCTGGATCCTTGTCATTATAAGAACGATGAGTATAAGAAGCCACTTTGCTTAGGAGATCCTTATTATCAAACAACAAACGGTGCTCGCGCTTAGAAGGATTGACATAATAATAGCGAGTGCCTTCGGATGTAGTAAAATTATAATAGAAACAATCGGTCTCGTTAATAAATGTAGGATAGACTCTGGTTGACAACTTTTGAATAGGTGCAGCTTCCAGTCTGCGGAAGCGCTCTGCCAAGCGATAGTTAGCCTTTGTTTGGCAGAAAGCGTTGCTGCAAAGCAGCAACGCTCCTGTTAAAACAAGGGTCTTATGAAAAAGGGATTTTGGTATATTCATGTTTACTAAAGTCATTGTTTATTTAATCTGGAAAATGCTTTCCCAGTTTTCAAAGCGACTGTCACCGATAAGATGCTTAGCAAAGTAGCGGTACATCTTCCACTCGAAATAGTCATCAGCACTTCCGTAACCGTGTCCGGCTCCAGGTATTACGAGCATATCGAAGTCCTTGCCAGCCTTGATGAGAGCATCAGCAAGACGATAGGTGTTAGCAGGGTTTACGTTAGTATCCATATCACCAGTAACGAGGAGGAGGTGTCCCTTCAGGTTCTTAGCCAACTCCTGGTTGGTCTTAACGCTGAACTGATAGTCATACTCCTTGTTGCCATTGCTATCAGTACCCTTTTCTACTTCTCTTACACCATTGTAGCACTCACCCCAACCACGGTTGTATATGCTGTTGTCATGGTTACCAGAGCAAGAAACAGCGGCTTTATAGAAGTCAGGATAGGTGAGGATAGCTGCAGCAGCCATGAAACCACCACCTGAGTGTCCGTAGATACCTACACGCTTAGTGTCGATGAAACTATAACGCTTAGCGAGGTTCTCGATAGCAGCCTTGTCGTCAGCGAGTGGGTAGTCGCGCATATTGCCGTATCCATAAGTGTGATAGAACTTACCACGCATTGGAGTATCACCACGGTGACCTACTCTGATTACGATACATCCCATCTGAGCCATAGTGCTGCAATACTGTTCTCCGAGAGAGAAAGCAGAAGGCACGAAGCCATAGTAAGGACCAGGATATACCACAGAGATGATAGGATACTTCTTGTTAGGATCGAAATCAGATGGCTTATACATTACGCCATAGAGATCGGTGCGATTATCAGCAGCCTTAACAGAGAATACTTCTGGAGCAGTCCAACCATCTTCGATAGCTTTGCTGAGGTCAGGCTTTGGAAGCTTGACTATAATCTTACCATTGATATCCTTCAAGTTGATTACAGGAGCCATATCAGCTCTTGAATAAGACTCTACGAAATAACGCTTTGAAGCGAGGAATGTAGCATTATGCTGTCCGTTTTCTGTAGAAAGAGGAGTGATACCGCAACGGTCGATGTTTGCCTTATAGACCATGTAGTAGTGAGGGTTGATGCCCTTCTCTCTACCATAGCCATAGAAGTACATAGTACGCTTGAGGGTGTCGATAGCACAGATGTTACCAGCTACCCATTCACCTGCTGTGATGGCATTCTTAAGGTTTCCGTTGCCATCATAGTGGTAATAGTGAGCCCAACCTGTGCGCTCAGAGCGGAAGATGATGTCCTTACCATTGTTGAGGATAGCAGTGCTCTTGGCATGCTGGTCGCGATAAGGCTTATCAATCTCATGTATGACGGATTTAACTTCGAGTGTAGCAGTATTGACAGAAATGAGATCCATCTCGTCCCAAGTACGCTTATAGCGTTCGAAGTAAATCAACTTACTGTCAGAAGTGACATGAACGAACTCCAAATACTGATCTTGCCATTTCTCGATTGGCGCCTTCTTAGCAGTACGTTCCTTAACATCGATGATGGTAAGGTCGTTCTGGGTAACGTGCTTGTCGCCAGGATATTCGTACTTGTAAGTTACAAGTGTTGGCTTTGTGGTGAGAGAATTGACTACCCAGAGGTCATTAAGCTTACGGTTATCGTCTCTTACAACGAAGACGTGACGGCTGTCATTACACCAACGAGCGTCAGTAGCGATTTCGCAGGTGTCGTCTGGATATTCCTCTTCTTCTCTTGGGCTACCGTATGAGAAGTCTTTCACACCATCGAATGTGAGCTGTACCTCAGTAGTATCCATGCCTTCAGCCTTGTTACCTCTTACATAAAGGTTGTGCTTCTTAGCATAAAGGATGTACTTCTTATCTGGAGAGAACTTCATCCATGAATAAATATCCTCATTTGGAGCGTCCTTTTTTTCCTTCTCTACTTCAGTGAGAGTATGGTTATAGCGATTGTATCTGTAGCGCTTGCCGTCATTTTCAAACTCGAACCATGAGAGATCCTTTGCAAATTTCTCTGGTATTACCGGGAGATTGTTGATATCTACTGCCTGATATGTCTTGAGATTGAGCTGCTCAGCCATTATCTTCTTGTCAAAAAGAGGCTCTTGCTTGCGCTTGTCAGGCTGTACGAGATAAAGGTCTTTTCCCTTTGCAGTCTCAAATTCATACCAGAAATTGTCTGTCTTGTTAATCTCACGAGGCCATACAGAGAGAGAAACGCGTGTTCCCTTACCTCCGAGACCAAACTCCTTAAACTTCTTTGCCATTTCAAAGTTAGCAAATGGTTTATCTTCTGTCTGTGACAGTTTGCACTGTGCATTGGCAGTGGCGCAGAACGCCACTCCCAATGCTGCTATCAAGAAAAATTTGTTTTTCATGTCAATACTTGATAATAATTCTTGTTATTAGAACTGATAAATGAACTGCTCTGTAGCACGTCCTACCTTATAGAGAACGTCAACGATCTTGCCGAAGTTGTTGTTAGTAACCTGATCATTAGGGAATGCCTGATGGAGAGTTACCGCCTCACAGTTACCGTAATCGTCTTCCTGCTCCATTACAGAGAAGATATAGAATTCACCATTGTCAAGAGCTACACCAAGCTGACCTGGGTAATTATACTTCTGCCTATATGGGTCATTCTGAACATCGTTAGCATCGAGAGAAACGATGTCGTGATCGAATGTCTTAACAAGGATTCTGTCGTTAAGCAATTCTTCACCGGTGATAACATCCAATCCATACTGGCAATAGTAGAGCTTGTTGCCATCAGCAATCATTACATAGTGCTTATTCTGGAAGACGGCGAGGTCTTTGAAGTTAGAGATAACACCGAAAGGACGCTTGTAAGCCTCTGTTACATAAGCCAGAGGATCGTATGAATAGTTAGCCTCTATCTTACAGTTGATGAGAGAATACATATTGGTAGATGGATCCTTTGTCAGAGCCACGAACCACTGATATGGATAAGAATAGTCATAATCAGACTCTACAGAGCAGATAGCAGGACGCAATTCTACGATTTCTTCATCCATATTCTGCAAGGTAAATCCACAATCGACGTCCATTTCGATGTTATAAACATCAGCGGACAGGCGACGGCTATTCTCATTGATAGTAGCAGAACCACTATAGTTATTTGTTCTACCAGCGTCAACGATACTCATAAGACTATTGTCTTCAGAGAGAGCGAGCATAGACTGAACGTAACTGCCACCATACTTATAGAATGGGAAGAGGCGCTTGAACTTCATGCTGTTGTTGATAGGCACATTGGTGAAGAAACCGTTGTGGAAGTCAGAGCCGTCAGTCTTTACGTTACAATAGATGTAACCTTCATCAGAACGGACAGCCTTCAAGCTCCATGTATAAGAGCATTCTACTGGGTTGAAGTTTTCTGGAACATCATCACCGAACTCCTCGATGGTATATGTCTCATGCTGGAGCGTCTTACCATTGAGTTCTTCCCACTTGTCACACTTAACTACGATTTCGTCGTACTCGTCAATGCCGAATGCATCATAGTAGTCAGCTTCACCGATAACGAGTGAAAGACCTGTAGGATCCATACCGAGGTTCTTGTTGACGTCAAGCTTTACAGAGTTGTAGATGATAGAGTCTCTCTTGAGGTCTGCATTCTTATACTTGAGGTCATACTTGATAGAGTTAGGAGTGATGAAGTTGAGGATAGATCTTCCGTCATCACCCTTGCTCAATACGACCCAACCTCTCTGGAACTCTGACATTACCTTAACAGTGGTAGAAATGCCATATTTCAAGCCTGACTTATTGTCGATTACGTAGAAAGACACGGTGTGAGAACCGCTTTCGTCAAATTTGAAAGTGTGCTCTTGCTTGTCAGCGCCTTCTACCTTCTTACCATCGACAGTCCATTCGAAACTTGCATCAGGATTCTCCTTATCTACAGTAAACTTGAAACCAGGACGAATAGTGAGTTCCTGTCCGATTGCAATATTATAGCTGTCTGAGATGTCGGTAAAGTTACCTGTACCACCTTCGATACCATTTACCTGGCTATAGTTGTAATCGTTATTATCTTCGATACAACTCACCATGCAACCCATAGTTGCGAGTACACAGGCTGATAAAAATATCTTTTTCATATTCTTATTATCTTTTGGTTTGGTTATCCCGCAACGGGAACTTCTATTTTTATACCAGTCGCCTTATCTGTGAGAGGGCCAAGACCTTGCGCTTCTCTCTCTGCATTGATATTCTTGACTGTATTCTTAAGTTTAATGGCATACTTACGGAGTACCTGCTTGTTCTTGCCGTCGAAAACAACGCCATCTTTCTTCAGTTCTTCAAGAAAGAGTACGTATTTGTCGTCAGAATACTCACCGAGGTAATACCATTCTACAGAGTTACCTGGGTTTTCATCGTTACCTACGTCATTTACTGACCACCAGTCTGGCTTGAAGAGACGATCGGTAACAGTGATGATAGAGCGAGCGAACTCTCTGGTGCCCTGCTTGATCTTACCTTCCTCTACTACCTGGAGAGCGAGAATGAAGGTCTTAGTAGCCATTTCGGGAGTTCTCTTGAGCACTACCTGTATTGTGTTCTCTTCCTTACTTGGATTGATTACGCAATCCTCTGGCAAAGTATAGAGATTCTCAGCGAGATTGGTACGTGCTGTATCTGCCTTTACATGGAAGTGGAGAGGCTCTTCCTGTACCTGTCCGAAGTAAGATACAGGAATAGAGATTACAGCATCCTCACCTTCTTTGTACATTTTGAAAGATACTGTGGTGGTGTCCTTGGTGAAATCCTTGTCGAAGATAACATAAGCTGTATCGTTGCTATTGACAAGAAGTTCTTCCTCAGAACATGAAACCATAGGCGAAGCAAGGCATCCTATTGCCAATGCTGCCAGTATATTGTTCTTTATCTTCATCTGATAAAATTCTTAATGGTGAGTTTTTTTACTTAATGTTGCTTTCAGAAGTTGGCTTAGGCAATACGAAGTTATCTTCTGTAGGGAGAATATCTTCTGAGTTAGGACTTGGAAGGATGCGGTTGAGACGCTTATAGATGAACAATGTCTGACCTTCACCAAGGAACTCTCTGCGCATATCGCTGATAAGAGCAGAAATGAAGTCTTCCTTTGTAGAAACATTATCAAGATTAGGGCGCTTGATACCTCTACCCATCTTAACCTTCTGGAGATACCACTTAGCCCAAGCGCAAGCCTTTGCATCAGCAGGGTCATAGAGACACTCAGCAGCGATGTAGTAAACCTCAGACATACGGATCAGAGGAATGAGCTTGTTGTTTGTAGAACCGTACTGAGAGCTCTCTGACTGCTTGTGGTACTTCAAAGGACGATAGTAACGACCGTTCTGCTTTGACTCAAGCTGATAGATACATCTCCAGTCCTCGTTCTTTTCATCACCGAAGTAAGTGTTAACCATATCAGAAGTCCAGCTGAGATAGTTCTGTGAATATTCATCATTACCATCTGATCCGTGGTTGATCTCCTCATCCCAATCTACCAACTCTGTAGGAGAATAGAGACCGAAGATAATGTCCTCGTACATCTTGATGTTACCAGACTTGATATTATCAGGACCGGACCAAGATGATGTCTCGGCAGCGAAGAAACCATACTTATCCTCTTCATCGAGAAGAATCTTAGCCTGAGCATAAGCTTCATGCTTCATGCCAGCATAGAGATATACGCGAGCAAGGAGTGCGGTAACAGCCCAGTAGTTAAGACGATAACCTCTGTAAACATAAAAGAGATTCTTGCCTGATGCAGACAAATCGAAACGGGTATTAGCATTGAAGTGGGTAGTAAACTCACCTTCATACTTGAAGAGTCCTTCCTGTGCTGTCTTGAGGTCAGTAATGATTTTTTCGAGACACTCAGAAACTGACTTGTTATCATTTACGTATGCAGGATAGTAATCTACGTATGGGATGTAGCCCTTGGTGCCAGGATTGGCAGCTGGAGCTGGAGCGTAGATACGGAGAAGGTCGAAATGAAGCATAGCTCTCAGACCTATAGCCTCACTAAGGATAAGTTTACGCTCACGGTCACCAAGATAGAATATGGTGGTATCAGCGGCTGCCTCCTGAGTCTTCTGGATAAGCTCATTACAGTTGGCAATGGCATTCCAAGCAGAGTTCCACATAGCGTCTGTAGTAGGAGTGAGCTGTGAGTTGGTGAAGTTGAGGGTGGCAATCTTGTTCATAGCCTGACCTGCACCAGTAGTAGGACATTTCTTCATGTTATATACCTGTCCCCACGCATCGATGATACCCCATGTCAAGTTACTGCCATAGAGATTGAAGGTAGCCATCTGGCGGTAGATACCGTTCAGAGCTGTCTGGTATCCGTCGCCTGTAGTGAACAAGTAGTCTTCCTTGATCTGGTCTTGTGGATTAACATCCAACCAGTCAGAGCATGATGTAAGGGAGAAACCCATTACGATCAAGGAGATAATGCTTAAATATATCTTTTTCATTTTGTTCAGAATTAGAATTGTGCTTTGACTGAGAAATTAAACTGGTAAGATTTTGGATAGCTGAGACCACGCTCCTGTCTTACTGTGTTCCAGTTGATGAGGTCACTGGTGCTTGCCTCTACACGGAGCATTCTCAATCCGAGTACACGCTTAACCCAATCTCTTTCGAAGTCGTATGACAGAGTGAGAGCATTCATACGGAGGAACGCATTGTCCTGTACGAAACGTGATGTAGGCAATGTAGTCATAGAACCATCCTTGATGTTCTTGAACTGAGCGATATCGCCTGGCTTCTGCCAACGGTCGGTGAGTACGCGGAGGTCAACGTTGCCTTCTGCTATCTTTGCATTTTCTACGCGGTCAACCAAAGTCTGGTTGTACTCCTGTCCACCCCACTCATAGAGGAATGAAGCGAAGAGGCTCCACTGCTTGTAGCTGATATTGAAACCGAATGCACCATTGAAGTCAGGGTCTGTGTTACCGCAAACCACTTCCTGGGCTGCATCCCATGTAGTGCTTACAGTTCCGTCACGGTTAAGGAACAATTCCTTACCTGTAGCAGGGTCGATACCGAGTGACTTAACAGCCCAGATAGATGTGAGAGACTGTCCTTCCTCATACTGTGCGATTGGAATAGAGTAAGAAGCATCACGGTTAGAGATACCGTACAGCTGCTTAAGCTGCTCATTCTTATAGTATTCTGCTACGCGCTGGTTGTATGCACGCTGTGAGTCAGAAATCTTCAGAATCTTGTTGGAGTTGTGAGCGATGTTACCCCAGAGAGCAACGAGCCAATCCTTATTCTTATAAGCATCGAAACGCAATGTCACCTCAAAACCCTTGTTTTCCACCTCACCCATGTTGTTCTTGTAGGTAGAGAAACCTGAAGTATTAGAGAGAGTTACGTCGTTCACGAGGTCGATAGTCTTCTCATAGTAATAATCGAAGTCGAGAGTGAGACGCTCGTTGAAGAACTGAGTTTCGAGACCGAAGTCGTACTTATCAGTTTTTTCCCATGTAAGATCCTTATTACCAAGAGCCTTGAGGATAGCACCGTAACCTGTAGCATACCACTCATCGAAGAGAGGCTCATAGACTGTCTGAGCAGCATAGTCAGGGAAATTCACCTTACCTGTACGTCCGTAAGAACCACGTACCTTCAAGCGGTTGATGTACTTGTTGTCCTTGAGGAACTCATAGTTGTGAACGTTGATACCGAGACCTGTAGAGAAGAATGGAGCCCAACGCTGGTTAGAACCGAACTCTGAAGAACCGTCGAAACGAACAGAACCGTCAACGAGGTAGATGTTGTTCCAGGTATAGTTGATAGTTGCGAGCATACTTACCATGCGTGATGTACCCTCAGTCTTTGTAGGCTTCTTATAGATTTCGTTAGCATAGTTCAGAGAGTGGAACTGACCTGAAGGGAAGCCACGATAATGAGCGGAGAGACCGTCATTGGTAGAAGTATTCATTTCCCAACCTGCAGAAGCATTGAGGTTATGCTTGTCGAAGCTCTGGTTGTAGAAGAGGAACGCATTAGCAGACATTCTCAAGCTGTTGCCGGAAGAGGTGTAGAGGTCACCCATTTTGTCCTTATTCTCGCTGGAGTTGTCACCGATAGCACTTGTCTTGCTTGACAATGGATCGATGAATCTTTCACCACGGCTGTACTGTCTTGTCACGCTGAACTGACCCTTAGCCATCCAGTAATCGTTGATATACCAGTTGAAGCTGAGGTTGTTGATGAACTCGTCGTATGAATTCCAGTCGAAGTTATTGAGAGTAGCCTCGAAGAGAGGGTTGTTGGCACTACGGTTGCCGCTTGTTGTAGAATAGTTGAGACTCTGTGTGAGCTGACCGTCCTCGTATGGAGTATCGTATGGCATGAGGCTGGTGTAATCACCGAATGAACCGTAAGGAGACTCCTTAGACTTAGTATGATTGAATGTAGAGGTGTTCTTGATCTGGAACTTCTTCAGACGATAGTCGAGAGAGATACCGATACCGTAACGGTCACGGCCAGATCCCTTCATGACACCCTGTACCTTATTGAAAGAACCGTCAATACCATAACGCAAGTTCTGAGTACCACCTTCGATATATACGCTGTGCTTCTGGTCGAGACCGTTTCTCAAAGGAAGTGAGAGCCAGTCTGTGTCGATGCCTCTCTTGAGAAGAGCAAGCTTCTTGTTGTATGCGTTAACGCCGTCAGCCTCTGTATTGATACTGCCCTGTCCTGGCTCGAAGAGACCAGCAAGACGCTCAATCTCAAGCTTCTCGCTTGCATTTGCAAGGTTATAGTCGCGAAGGTCAGGAGTCTCCAAAGTACCTGTAAAACCGTAAGATACGCGTACCTCACCTGGCTTAGGAGCTACTGTAGTAACGACAACAACGCCGTTAGCTGCACGTGAACCGTAGATGGCTGTAGCGGCAGCGTCCTTCAGGATGGTGATACTCTCGATACGAGCAGGGTCAAGGTCATAAATCTTCTCGATAGACACCTCGAAACCGTCCATGATGAATGTAGGGAGGTTAGGGTTGTTCTGGAGGTTTGACTTTGAAAGCTTGTCGGTATCAAGTTCACGGATACCTACACCAGAACGTCCACGAATCTGCATCTCAGGCATGTTGTTCGGGTCAGAACCGAACTGAGTATTATTAAGGAGACGGAAAGATGGATCGAAGCTCTGGATAGCGTCAAGGATATTAGTCTGAGATACCTTACGGAGGTCATCACCAGCAATCTGTGTAGAACTACCAGTGTAACTATTCTTGCTGACGTTACGATAACCAGTAACGACCATATCCTGAAGGCGCTGTGAGTCCTCAAGAAGAGTAACCTTTACGTATGGCTGCTTAGAGGACAACACCATTCTCTGCTTCTTCATACCAATGAAGGAGAACTCAACGAGAGCCTTTGCCTCCTTAAGCTCGAGAGTGAAGTTACCCTCTACGTTGGTAGTAGTACCGTAGTGCTTATCTACCACAATAATATTAACACCAGGAATAGGACCACCAAACTCGTCAAGGACAATACCACGCACGGTATGACTCCCATTTTCTCCTCCTTTGGAAACGCTGATGGATCGCTTTGCACTTTTTGTCACATTGATGTAATTGCCATTGAACTTATAAGCGAATGGCAAATCTGATAACAATTGTTTGAGCACTGAGCTGACAGCCTGCTCCTTGGCATGGAGTGATACATTGTAAGACTGCACTTCATCGTAGGTAAACAGGATTTTGTAACCTGATGCTTTTTCTACTTTTTTGAGTGCACTGGCCAATGGCTCATCATTGCATGTGACGCTAATCTTCTTGTTTGGTGACTGTGCTAATACAATAGCGCAATTTGATAACAAGAAGAGCATCAAGAAGGCAAACTTAAATGCCTTCGAAATCGCAGAATGAAACTGTTGATACTTCTTTCTCATATAAATTTCGATTTTGTTGATGGGTTTTTCATTCGGTTATAAAAACGACAGGTGTCAGATTATAGTCCCTATAATTTTAATTATTTTTTATGAAAATGCAAAAAATATAGAAAAGGGATAGCTTTTGAGATGAAAAAACATTAAAGTGTATGTAATACAGTTATAAAACCGCACATTTAGTACATACAGAAACAGGCTCTGTAAAATTGGGATTTCGGATGGTTACGAAACAGGCTCTGTAAAGTTGAGATTTCGGATGGTTACAGTTCTGCAAACAATAAGAAACGAAAAAAGTGAGCTCTATATAATATAGAACTCACTTAGATTATATTGTAACTTACAGATATTACTTCAAGGCAGCTACCTGTGCAGCCATTGCATTTGAAGGGTCGATAGCAAGAATTTTTTTAGCGTACTCCTTTGAAGTAGCAATATCATCCTTAGTCTTGAGGAAATATACCATGTTATAAGTGTAAGCCTCTACGAGAAGACGGTTGTCTGACTCGTCCTTCTTATCGAGAGCCATGATAAGCTCGATAATCTTGTCATAGTGTGGCTTAGCTATACCAGCCTTATCTTCTGGGTCGAGAATGAAGGCGAGCTTAGCACGCTGAGCTGTTACACTCTGCTCGAAATTAGGGAACTCTGCAGCAATCTGACCGAATACTTCGTCTGCCTTCTTGATAGCCTCTGCCTTCTGCTCAGGAGTAGCATTCTCTTCGAGAGCCATAGAACGATAAATGAGAGCGAGACCATTTTTCACGTTTGCAGTAACCTTCTCCTGACCTGCAACATACTTCTCATAGTATGCGAGAGCGTTGTTGTAATCACCAAGTGACTTATACACGTCAGAGAGATTCTTATATGAGCTAACCTTGTCAGCTACATCTACGTTTGGATCCTCTACAATCTTCTTGAACACCTCGATAGCCTCGTCGTTCTTCTTAAGCTTCTGGAGAGCTGTACCATAGTTGATATAGTCAAGATAAGAGAACTTAGCAGAGTCTGACTCATTGAAGAGACGGTTTGCATAAACGAGAGCTTCCTCGTACTTCTCAAGGTTCACACTGTTGAACATAGAGAGACGGTTGAGGGAAGCATAGCGTGGGAACTTCTCATTACCGAAAGTAGAAACCTTGAGAGACTCGTCATACTTCTGCTTGAGGAAGAGGAGCATAGAGTAGTCGGTAAGCTCATAGTTCTTCATCTTGCTGAGGTCCACCTTTGAATAGTAACCTATTGCTGCGTCTGCATTGCCAGCACGAGACTGGATTTCAGCAGCGATGAGGTCAACAGGATAAGATGGGTCGATGGAACGAAGTGCCTCAAGCTTTTCGATAGAGCCCTTTGGGTCTGTCTTACTATTGATCTGTGCATAACGACGGTATCCTTCAGGATCCTTTGCATCAAAATAGATAGCCTGCTCAAACCAGCTGGAAGCTGCGCCACCGTCATCCTTAAGGACACAGATGTCACCCTTCAATACATAGCCAGCTGCTACATTCTTGCCTGCCTTGATAGCGAGGTCAGCATAGACATCAGCCTGATCAAAATTCTTTACACCGAGGTAAGCACGACCTACAGCAGCAAGAGTCTTAGCATCCTTCTTGAAAGGCTTAACAAGATTCTTCACCTGCTTATCGGCATCCTCTGCCTTACCTTTGATAATCTCAGTAGCTTGAGAAACGACATCGTCACTCTGAGCCATAACAGGAGCGCTGATGGCTGTCATCAAGGCTCCAATCAAAAAATATTTAACTGTCTTCATAATTTTCTTGTTTTCTACTTTGATTTTTCAATTTTATTACCCCTTGAGATTTCAATCTCTAACTATATAGACGCATTACATAGTTTGTTTGTTGCATACATTGTGTTAAATGTCCTTGCGAGTATGTTAAATAGTATGTTAAATAGTATGTTACAACACTCTTTTCGGATGGTTTTATGGACGATTTGAACACGACAGCTATTCTTAATCATCTACATGAACCTCACGGATGCTGATATTGCCATAAGCTGGAAGGAGACCAGCCTTGAAGAGTATCAACTGACCTTTTGAGGAGATGATAAACTGCGTGAAGCCGTATGGAAGTCCGTAACGACCGCGCTCATCATTGAGCAATGCCCATATTCGACGGATAAATGGATATTTGTCGTTGTAGATATAGCCCTGATAAGGCTTGTAAGAGTTTTTCCATGTGGCAGGGTCGTGCTTTGCTATGCGCAAGACACGAATGGACTTGTTCCATGTAAGGTTGGTGGTGTCACGCTTATCATTGAGCCAGTTACTTCCGATAATGCCAATGGCACCCGGCGTCTGCTCAACGTAAGTGACCACATCAGAAGTCTTTTTGGTAGCAAAGACATTCGGACTGGTAATTGGTTTGCCACCGAGGATGGAATCCTCCACATAGTGGACAGTGCTGGAAGTCTTGTTGTCGAAAGCTACTATAATCTCGCCTCTTGACTTGCTTGCCGGATTGATCTGTGACCACTGGGTGTATTCACCAGTGAGAATCTTCTTTACTGTATTGACAGATAGGCACGAGTCATTATTATTTTTGTTGGCGATGAGAGCTAAGCCATCATATCCCATAAAGATAGAGATAGGCAGACGGTCACGCTTCTTGAGGTTTTCCCTCTCTGACTTCTTGAAGTCACGAGCTGTAATCATAAGGAGAAGCTTGTCATCGAGAAGGAGATTCATTCCCTCAGATTCACTCATATACTTAGGAGTGACGTGCGCATTAGGATAAATGGAATGAAAAACGTCCATTTCCTCATCAATGATAGGAGCAAAACTTTCATCCGCTCCGAAAGTAATCTTACCGGTGGCGTAAGTGTCAGTGCGCGCATTAGGGTCTTTCTTTTTCTCTTTACAAGAAGACAACATGCCTAATGAGAGCATTGATACTATTGAAAAAATAATAAGTGAATTTATATGCTTCATAATGAAAAAACGTTTATGTTCCTATCCGATGGATTTTACATTCAGACTTTAAAGCTATAGAATCTGGATTTCAGTCCTTATATATAATCCTGAGCTTCTACTCCCTATATATATAATAAGGTGGATAAAGTGACTGCGCAAGAATGACATTTCACTCCGATTGGAGCTGAGAATAAAAGTGATGCGCTGGCACGGTGTCAGAAAAAACTTGGGTTCCCTACTCTACAGGAGGGAGGGAACCCAAGGATATACATTAAATCCTACATTGGGTAAGAATAAATCCTACTTCAGGTAAGATATTCGTTCATAAATTACTGAAGACGGAATGTTACAGGGAGCGTATATTTTACGCGCACTGCAGAACCATTCTGCTTACCAGGAATCCAAGCAGGCATTGAGCTAACCACGCGAACAGCCTCCTTATCAAGAGAAGGATCGACAGACTTAACTACGCGTACGTCAGTAACACGACCGTCACGTTCTACGACGAAGGTACAGACTACACGTCCCTGGATACCATTTTCCTCAGCAACTACAGGATACTTGATGTTCTTGGAGAGGAACTGCATAAGAGCTGAGTTACCACCAGGGAAAGAAGGCATCTGTTCTACAACATCGAATACCTTGTTTTCTTCCTCCTTAGGCTTCACAGGCTCAGTAGCAATAACTTCCTTAGCCTTGAGGACTTCACCATTCTCATCGTTACCTACAACGTTGGCAAAACCAACGGCAACCTTAGAGTCCATGATTTCTTCCTGAGTCTTAAGCTCATCTTCAGGCTTCACCTCTTCGTCCTTCTTGATGACAGGAGCGGTGAACTTTACAGAGCTCTTAACCTTTTCTACGACTTTTTCAACTTCCTGCTGCTTAACAATTTCCTTACGCTCCACCTTGGCTTCCTTCTTCTTCTCCTGCTTGAGAGTTGAGAGTTCGGTCACCTGGTCATGTACCTGATGAGTCTTCTGATACTCATCGTATGCGTTTTTAGCAACCATATACACCATTACACATGCAAAAAGCAGGAGAACGGCCAAAATGGCAGCGACATTACGACGACCTGTCTGGCGGCGGAGAACATAAGCACCGTACTCTTTGTTACGGTTTTCGAACATTAAGTCCGACCACTTATTGTCAATAAGATCTATTTGTGACATTTTCTTTTCCTTTCTTAAGTTAAAGTTACATTACTAATAGACTTACTCCTTGACCTTAGCCTCTTCGAGAAGCTTCTTGTCCTGGTCGTTGATTTTATCTATCACATACTTGTTAATAGAGCATATCTGCATCTCGTCGAGAGCATCAACAAGGTTGAGATAAGAAGAGTTATCTGTAGCCTTGATGATAACGGTCATAGTCTGAATCTTGTTGCCATCACCATTGATGTCACCATTTCTGATAGCTCTGAGACGCTCATCATACTGTGCCTGAGGCATTTCAGGGTTCTTGGCACGCTGCTCGTCAAGCTTAGCCTTGGCGGTCATGATGTCGAGAACTGGCTGAGTGCCATCTTCAGTCACGTGAGAGATGAGGACCTTACGGATACCATCCTTACCCCATGTGGTCTTCTTGAGACAGGTAGGGTCGTCGTACTTAGGCAGACCAGCGATGTAGTAAATCTGGTTGTCAGCAGTAACATACATAGTAATGGTATAAGATGCCTTAGTGACAGACTTGTCCTGGTCAGACAGGTTCTTATCGTTGGTAGGCATAGAGAGTTCCATGGTCTGAGGCTTAGCCAATGTAGTACAGAGCATGAAGAAGGTGATAAGCAACATCATCATGTCCACCATAGGGGTGAAGTCCACGCGAGTTTGCTGTTTCTTCTGTCTTTGTTTCTTTTCTTTTGCCATGCCTTAGTCCTCCTCAGTTTTCAGGTTGGTGATAAGATAATAACGGTTCTCGTTAATATCCTGCAACTCGTTCATTACTCGCTTGATAGTCTTATAAGGAGTTTCGCTGTCAGCCTTGAGCGCAACCTTGATGTCGCTGTTAGCAGCGCGAGCTGCCTTTACCCAAGTCTGGAACTCACTGATTCCACCATCAATACTATCCAAAGGAATACCAAGTTCTGCAAGCTTCTTTCCACGCTCCAAATCAGGAATCTTGAGGAAGTCCTCGAGGTCCTGCATAGGTGCGCCGAACATAGGGTCAGCTACGAAAGCTCCCTTGAGCTTTGAGAGGTCCAAGCCATACTGATTTGTAACATCATCAAAAACGTCACCAAGCTGGAACTGGTTATCCATACTCATGAATACCTTGCCGGATTTATCGACAAGAATATTCAGCACATCCTTCTCAGGCACCTTAATCTCAGACACAGATGCCGGTGTAACCACCTTTACTGGCTCTGGCTTCGTAAATGTTGAGGTCAACATAAAGAAACAGAGCAACAGCACCATCACGTCTGACATAGGCGTCATGTCGATCCAGATGTCTTGTTTCTTAAGTTTTACTTTACCCATAGCGATAAAAGATTTAAAGGGTTAGTAAAAACTTAAGCCTCGTCGTGGTTTGCCTCGTAAGTCTGAGCGATAGTGTAACCAACCTCGTCGAGAGCGTATGTGAGCTTGTCGATACGGTTAGAGAAGAAGTTGTAAGATACTACTGCGAGCCAAGAGGTCAAGATACCGAGGGCGGTGTTGATAAGAGCCTCAGAGATACCTGTAGAAAGTGCGACAGAGTCACCACCACCACCAGAAGCAAGAGCGGCGAATGACTTGATCATACCTGTTACAGTACCGAACAGAGCGGTAAGAGTACCGAGGGTAACGAGAGTAGCGAGGATAGGCATGTTCATCTGAAGAGTTGGCATTTCCAACTGTACAGCCTCCTCATGAGCCTGCTGAATCTTAGAGATCTTCTGAGCCTTCTTGATGCCCTGTGTTCTCTCCATCTCCTCATAAGCATTGAGAGAAGCACCTACTACGTTAGCGATTGTACCACGCTGCTTAGCGCAAAGGTTCTTAGCCTCAACGAAATCGTTCTTAGCGAGAGCTGCCTTGATTGCAACAACGAACTTTGTAGTAGCCATCTTACCGAAAGCGGTACGCTGAGCGAGGTAACGCTCTACTGAGAGGCACAATACAGTAAGCATCAAAGTGATGAGGACTGGAACGACGATACCACCCTTGTAGATAGTACCAAGCATATTACCATTGAGTACTTCACCTTCTGGGTCACCACCAACGAAGTTAGCTGGGTTACCGAGAACGTACTTGAAGATACATACTGCCACGATGAACATAGCGGCGATGATCCAAACTGCATTACGAACGCCCTGGAAGCCTGTTGACTGCTTCTTCTGGGCTGGCTTTTGTGTAGCTGCCATAATTTTGATTGATTTTTAGTTATTAATAATTTGAGTTAATAATTTTTGCCTATTAATCTGATACTTCTTGTTATTTTTCTGCTATTAGGTATTTTGTCGAGCGGTTAACATAAAGTTATATGTCGGCTTTCCAATCGCAAAGATAGCAAATTCTCTTGAACTATCGTATCGATTAAGAACTTTTAACACACATTTTTACATTTTACACTGCCAAAAACCTGCAAAACGTGGGTATCATTCCGCGTTTTCGTGCATTATTTTAATTTAGCGAGACATTCCTTAATACGGCGCATTGCCTCTCGGATATTGTCATCGCTGGTGGCATAACTCATACGGAAGCACTCAGGATCGCCGAATGCGTCGCCTCCTACTGTAGCCACATGACCTACTTCGAGAAGGTACATGGCGAGATCGGTGGAGTTATTGATAGTGTGTTGTCCATCACTCTTGCCATAGAAGCTTGCGCACTTAGGGAAGAGATAGAATGCGCCCTGTGGCACATTGACTTCCAGTCCTGGAATATCCTTTGCAAGTTCCACGATGAGGTCACGGCGACGCTCGAATGCTACGCGCATTTCCTCTACGCAGTCCTGTGAAAGGACGTAGGCAGCCTCAGCGGCTTTCTGGCTTACGGAGCATGGTCCTGATGTGTATTGACCCTGCAATTTGTTGCATCCCTTTACGATCCATTCAGGAGCAGCCATATATCCGATACGCCATCCAGTCATCGCGTATGCCTTGCTGACGCCGTTGATGATGATGCACTGTTCCTTCATTCCAGGGAACTGTGCTATGCTCTCGTGCTTGCCTACATAGTTGATGTGCTCATAGATTTCGTCAGCGAGGACATAAACCTCTGGATGCTTCTTGAGGACATCGGCGAGAGCCTTGAGTTCATCCTTGCTATACACGCTTCCTGTAGGGTTGCTTGGAGAGCAGAGGATGAGCATTCTTGTCTTTGGAGTGATAGCCGCCTCAAGCTGTTCAGGAGTAATCTTGAAGTTCTGATCGAATCCCGCTGGGATATGAACAGGGACACCGCCTGCGAGGAGCGCCATCTGTGGGTAGCTTACCCAGTAAGGTGCAGGGATAATAACTTCGTCACCATCATCCACGAGAGCCATTACAGCATTGCAGACAGCCTGCTTTGCGCCATTGCTGACGAGGATCTCCGACATGGTATAATCAAGTCCGTTCTCACGCTTCAGTTTCTCTACGATAGCTTTTCGAAGGTCTGGATAGCCAGGAACTGGAGAATAACGTGACCAGTTGTCATCCACAGCCTGCTTAGCAGCAGCCTTGATGTGATCAGGAGTGTTGAAGTCAGGCTCACCGACGCTCATGTTAATCACATCGATGCCCTGCGCTTTCATCTCACCACTTTTCTGTGACATGGCGAGAGTAGCCGAAGGAGCGAGTCTGTTAAGACGATTTGATAAATGTACCATATTTGTTTGTGTTAGAAAAATTATTCCCTTTAGCAGTTAGAAATGAGTGGTGAAACGCAATAGATTTGTCATTTTCCTCCCATTCAATTTGCAAAGTTAATAAAAAACTTTCTTTTCACGAAAATATTGTATCATTTTTTACCTTTTTGCTTTACTTTTGCACCTTTTTTACTTTTTGCCTACACCTTATTTATATATATAAGGAAAAAGCACATGTTTATGCGCAAGAAAATATATCACTTTCTTGTACCACATACACATTATTTCTGTAGTCAAAATTACCTGAAGATTTCAAAGACCACCTTAACTGTTGCGAGCTGATTGGAGTCCTGTTCCATCGTTATACCGTTAGTAAGTAGGTAATCAAAATTATTTGTTAATGAATAGATAATAATATTTGTTTTTCATTATTATAAAAATAATTCTGATCACCTACTTATCAGTCTGCTTTTCCTGCGCGATTGGGCCGTAAAGTTCCTCCACTCTATCGATGATGGAATTGCTGACAGTGCGTATCTGCCTCAAATCTCCATAGAGACGGAGACGGAATCTCCACATACGGAAATAGAGAATAATGCCTACGGGGAACACCAGAGCTGCGAGGACATTGAGCCATTTGCGCTCGAAAGGACGGGTATGTGCCTTCAATGAGACAATCGGATACTTATTGAGATAGCTCAATATGTACCTATCGCGGGTGTTGGAGAGGTCTTCTATCACGGCTTCGAGAGTTTCGCTGATGCGTTCCATCTCATGGTCAGGCTGGTATCGGAAGAACACATTGACTACATTCGGCATGCGCATCAGGTGGTGCGCATGGGCATATTCGTGTATCTGCTGCGTGATAGCAGTGAGTGTCCTTGTATCTCCGATATAGTCAGGATCCTGGATGATGACTTCCTTGCCGGCGATGTTACGCTTCTGACGCAGTCCGAGGAGACGTATGAAGAAGAGTCGGTAGGCATCCATATTGAATACAGCCGAGTCTTTGTTAGCCTTATAGGTGACGAATGTGGCGAGCGGGATAAGGACAGCAGGTGCGAGTCCCTTACCAAACCATACAGGCCACTCTCCTATTCTCGACATTCTGTAGCCTGTATTGTCGAGGATAAAGAAGACGATGAAGACCAATACCGATATTATGACAGGCAGACCGAGTCCACCCTTACGGATAATGGCTCCAAGCGGTGCGCCAATAAAGAAGAAGATGAGACAGGTAAGCGACAGTGTAAACTTATTTATCTGCTCTATTCTGTGCTCTCTTATTATCTTTTCTCCATCTTTGGAAATCATTTCGCGGAACTCCAATTCGGAGGAAACCATCTGCACACTATTCAATGACCGCTGAATGGCATCTCTTCTATCCGCCAATGACATCTTGTTTACGAGGGTGTCAAACTGCGTTGTATTCTTTGCAGCTTCCTTGATAGCGAGCAGTGAGTCTTTCTTTTCCAGATGCGGAATGGCTATATAGCCTCTTTTGAGGTCTTCTGCCAAGCGAGTTCCTACGCTGTCATACGTATGATTGAGCGAATCTATCGCAAGACTAATCTGACTGAGGCTCTTCGCCTGCGGGTTATTTGAGAATACTGAGGCATCGGCAAGGTTGAATCCATTGTCGAAATTGAGTACTATCTTCTTGCTTACGAATGACTCTCGACGATATGGCACAGCGGAATTCTGCGTCAATTCCTGTGAGCGCATATTCTCAAACCATTCTCCATTATATAAAGAAAGGACGAGATGCTGTTTCTCTGCCGTGGATTGCAGCATTCCGGAGTCTGCCAGAATGATTGCCGCATCCTCGTAACTATCCGTCATCCTATATATCATGACACCATAGAGCATACCTGTCTCCATATCTTTCTTCTGGACATAGAGGTTACAATTAGGTATTCCGTCATAGAATATGCCTTCTGGAATCTCCAGTTCCGGGCTCTTCTGCCTCATGGAAAGGAGCAGTTGGGCAAGCTTCTTTGTGGCGTCTGGTCCTACTGAATTCTGGAAATAGAAAGAGCCTACGGAGACAAAGATTGAGAAAATGATGAGTGATCTCAAAGCCTGCATCAGCGATATTCCAGCCGCTTTGATGGCTGTAAGCTCACTATTCTCACCGATATTACCCATTGCTATGAGTGAAGAAAGGAGCACGGCGAGAGGAAAAGCCTGCGGAACGAGCTTGAGTGACATATACCAGAAGAACTGTCCCAGCACGTCTATCGACAATCCTTTTCCGATAAGGTCATCGACATAACGCCAAAGAAACTGCATCATAAGCACAAAGAGGCTGATGCAGAAGGCGCCGATAAAAAGCAGCAGAAACTGCCTTAACATATATATGTCGATTTTCTTTATTCCGAACATGCTTGTTTCTTGGGGTATTCCTATAGGGTGCAGATAACACTTCTACACTTTTGGGGTACAAAATTAGCACAAAAAGTTTAAATCGCCAAATTATTCTTCACATTCTATGGTTAATGTAATAAAAAAGAAATAGTCGGACTACTGTTTCGCGGGTAGTATATACGAAAAATAGAAGCGAGGAGGAGGCGGAGTGTTGGTATAAAAAAAAGCGGGTTGGGGGTTGTTGGTTTCTGTATGGTGTATATTACACTATCAGAAACCGCAACCCACAACCCATTCGTGTGGTTTTGGACTAAAGAAGTTAGTATCACTTATGCCTTTTGGCACGCTGCTCACGATATTTCGCCTTCTGCATAGCAGAGCCAGAACCGTGTGCGCCAGTGATATACTTCTTTTTCTTTGCTTTGGTCTTTACCTTGCCTTCGTCCTGCTTTGGGCGATCTCCGCCTCTGCTGAATGAAATGCCATTGACCAGGATGTCTTCGAAATCGCTCATAGTTGTATTTTTTATTAAATGAAAAAAACAAAGGAAAAATAAGACCCCCTCTTATCCCCCTGTGAGGGGGAGGCTGGTTACGTTTCCTTCTTTAGTGAAAAGTGAAGAGTGAAAAGTGAAAAATCGCGCTGACGCAATTGGGAAACCGCAAACCGTAGAACGTATATAGTCTCCCCCTTACAGGGGGATAAGAGGGGGTCTCATTCTACATTTTGAATTAGTGATGGAACAGACGTACGCCAGTGAATGCCATAGTGATGCCGTACTTGTCACAGGTCTCGATGACATTATCATCGCGCACTGAGCCACCAGCCTGGGCAATATACTCTACGCCTGACTTGTGAGCACGCTCGATATTGTCGCCGAATGGGAAGAAAGCATCAGAGCCGAGGCTTACCTTTGTATTCTGTGCTATCCAAGCCTTCTTCTCCTCACGTGTGAGAGGCTCTGGCTTCTCTGTGAAGAAATTCTGCCATGTGCCTTCTGCAAGTACATCCTCATAGTCGTCAGAGATATATACATCGATGGTGTTGTCGCGGTCTGCACGACGAATGCCTGGCTTGAATGGCAGATTCATCACCTTAGGACACTGGCGAAGCCACCAGATGTCAGCCTTATTACCAGCGAGGCGTGTGCAGTGGATACGGCTTTGCTGACCAGCACCAATGCCGATAGCCTGTCCGTCCTTGACATAGCATACTGAGTTTGACTGAGTATATTTCAGAGTGATGAGGGCAATCATAAGGTCGCGCTTTGCCTCCTCAGTGAAGTTCTTGCTTACAGTAGGGATATTCTCAAAGAGAGCAGGATCATTGAGAGCGATCTCATTGCGTCCCTGTTCGAATGTGATGCCAAAGCACTGCTTGCGCTCGATAGGAGCAGGCTTGTAGGTTGGGTCAATCTTGATGACGTTGTAAGTACCCTTGCGCTTGTCGCGGAGTATCTGGAGAGCTTCCTCTGTAAAGTCAGGAGCAATGATGCCGTCGCTTACCTCGCGCTTGATGAGTGTTGCCACAGCAGCATCACAAGTATCTGAGAGTGCGATGAAATCACCATAACTTGACATACGGTCTGCGCCGCGAGCACGAGCATAAGCGCAAGCTATAGGTGAGAGAGGTATCTTCACATCATCGACGAAATACACCTTCTTGAGTGTATCAGTCAATGGAAGTCCTACGGCAGCACCAGCAGGGCTGACGTGCTTGAAGCTGGCAGCAGCTGGCAGTCCAGTAGCCTCCTTGAGTTCCTTGACAAGTTGCCATGAGTTGAAGGCATCCAGGAAGTTGATATATCCTGGGCGTCCATTAAGTACTTCGATAGGGAGTTCACCCTCTTCGATGAAGATGCGTGACGGTTTCTGATTTGGGTTACAACCGTACTTAAGTTCTAATTCTTTCATTATATTTATACTTGTGATTTTTGTTTATCCTACTGTTGTGACCATAATAACGGCATCCTTTCCCGTGCCGGAAAGCGCCCATAATGCGCCTTTTCTCACCTTTATGGGATAGGTCTTTGCCTCTCCGTGTGCAAAGTTAATAAAAAAAACTCAGATTTTCTTTGTATTATGTGAAAAATGCTTACCTTTGCACCCGGATTTACCACAATATCAATACGAAAGGGAAATGAAGCATAGAAAGTTAAACCTGCATAAAGCATGGGAGATGTTCAAGCATCTGGAGCATCCTTCAAAGGAAATGCTCGACAATATCGCCCTTCTTGCTGGCTTCCAGAACTGGAGCGAGCTCCATTCCGTATTTCAAGAGGAGTGCATCGACAGTCCTGACGATGACTCAGAGGAAGGAGAAGAAAAAGAAGAGGAAACACATACATAGAAAAAAAAGAGCAAGGCTCATCTTCGCCATACAGCGGAGTTGAGCCTTGTTTTTTTCTTTCTTCCTGGATAAGGGTTATTACTTAGTAGTAACGACGCGTCTCTCAGCGATACGAGCCTTCTTACCAGTGAGGTTACGGAGGTAGTAAAGCTTAGCGCGACGAACCTTACCGTGCTTGTTCACTTCGATAGAGTCGATAGCAGGAGACTCGATTGGGAAGATACGCTCTACGCCAATAGTACCTGACATCTTACGAACTGTGAAACGCTTCTTGTCGCCATGACCAGAAATCTTGATAACGACACCACGGAAGAGCTGGATACGCTCCTTAGAACCCTCGATAATTTTGTAAGCGACTGTTACAGTGTCACCTGACTTGAACTCAGGGAACTTCTTGCCGGTTGCAAATGCTTCTTCAGCAACTTTGATCAAATCCATTTTGAATGATATTTTTTATAATGTTGTTGTATCGTTCGAGCGCAACATAGCGGGTAACACTTCTCCCTCACCATAGGTTACGCCGAAAGCGGGTGCAAAATTACTCAATTTCAATGGAATAACCAAACAAATAGTCTTTTTTTTCGCATTTTCTTTTGATTATCAGCATTTTTTGCTTAATTTTGTCCTCAAAACAAGTATTATCGACATGAAAACATTATCTACAAGCTACATTTCCCTATGCCTCTTTTCGCTCGCCTTTATGGCTTGCACATCGCATAGATATTCCGTGGAAAGCATGGATTTCCAGCGATATACGATTGATGCTAAATACGACAAAGCGAAGAATGACGCCGCCGAAGCCTTCATCGCGCCTTACAAGCACGCCGTGGACAGCATCATGTCGCCCGTAGTAGGTCGTGCCGCACACGACATGACGACACGTCGCCCGGAAAGCCTTCTATCCAATTTCCTGACCGATATCCTCGTGGCATCAGGCAGCCAGTTTGGAGAAAAGCCTGACCTCGGCGTATATAATATAGGTGGAATACGCGCTTCCATCAGCAAAGGCGACATCACCGTGGGCGACATCATCGACGTAGCACCGTTTGAAAACAAAATATGCTTCCTCACTCTCACGGGAAAAGACCTCACAAGCCTCTTTGAGCAGATAGCGGCACGCCACGGAGAGGGAGTCAGCAAGGAGGTGAAAGCAGTCATCACAAAGGATGGAAAGCTCGTATCGCTCCTCATCAAGGGGCAACCTGTCAATCCGGAAGCCAAATACCGCATCGCCACCATCGACTATCTCTCTGAGGGCAACGACGGTATGCCTGCCTTCACGCTTGGCACCGACCGTAAGATGCTGACCGACAAGAGCAACAATCTCCGATTTATCATCATCGATTACTTCAAGGAACTCTCCCGACAGGGCAAGGAAGCTGAAGCTAAACTGTATGGAAGAATAACCGTAACTGAATAAGACATGAAAAAGATTACCACCATACTCCTTATCATGATTTCCGTCTTCTCCATCGCCGAGGCGAAGAAGGACAAGACCATCACCGTCTATCACACCAACGACACACACTCTCAAATCTATCCATACAGCCCTAATCTCAGCGACACCACAAAGGCTGGACGCGGAGGTTTCGTGCGCCGCGTGGCTTTCTTCGACCTTCAGCGCAAGCAGAATCCCGACCTACTGCTCTTCGACAGCGGTGATTTCTCGCAGGGTTCGCCTTATTTCACTATGTATAAGGGCGATGTAGAGGTAGGACTGATGAATCTCATGGGCTATGATGCCGTCGCCATAGGCAATCATGAGTTTGACTTCGGACTGGAGAATATGGCACGCCTATTCCGCAATGCCAAATTCGCAGTGGTCTGCGCCAACTATGATTTCTCCGGCACGCCATGCGAAGGAATCGTCAAGCCATATACCGTCATCGTGCGCAACGGTGTCAGAATCGGTGTCTTCGGGCTATCACCACGTCTGGAGGGACTGGTCACGGCAGCCAACTATGGCAGCACTAAATACCTCGACCCTATTCCTGTGGCAAAGCGTATGGTTTCCATTCTGCGTGGCAAGGAGAAGTGCGACATCGTGATATGCCTCTCCCACCTCGGTTGGAAGATTGGCGACCCTACTGCCAGCGACGAGTGTGTCATCAAGGAGACTACAGGTATCGACCTCGTGCTCGGCGGACACTCCCACACTATGCTTGCTACTCCGCAATACGTAGAGGATGCTGCCGGCAAGAAAGTGCCGGTAATACAGAATGGCAAGAGCGCTTGCTCCATCTCCCGCTTTGACATTCATGTGAAGTAGTTGTTTTGTGGTCTTGTTGTTTTGTGGTCTTGTTGTTTTGTTGTCTTGTTGTTTTGTTGTCTTGTTGTTTTGTTGTCTTGTTGTTTTGTTGAATGTATAAACAAAGCAAACAACTAAACAACAAGATTTGGCTGGAAGCCAATACCGAGCGAAGCGAGAGTAACCCGGGACGAAGTCTCGGGATTACACGTAAAATGGAAATAGCTGTCTGGAAGACAGTACCTTGATTATGTGGTCTGGTTGTCTGGTTGTTTAGTTGTTTGCTTTGTTTATACATTCAACAAAATCACTAAACCACAAAACAACAAAACAACAATATTAAACATTGATGTTTTATTAAAAGACAAACCAACAAAACCTGTTCATTTTTTCCACATCAGCACCAAAGACAATTCTCTTCTTGCAACAAACTGATATTCAATAGGTTACAAAAGCATAGTTTTTAGGCTGCAAAAGCATAGTTATTGGGAGGTAATAACTATGCTTTTGCAACCTAATATCTATGTTATTGCATCGTGAAAGCTTAGCCATGGCATTTCAGAAACCAAGAGACTGCCTTTTTGTTCTATTTTTCCTATTGCTATTTTGACGAAAACAGAGGAATGTGAAACCCTTGCAAAGCAAAATAATAGAATATGTAGTCAAATTGCTCCATTATTGAAAAGATTTTGTCAGTTGATTGACAAGTTTTCCCTAATTGGGATTTTCTTTTCTAGTAATTCTTGTATAGATATACGGTGTAAGTATACATTCTTGCGTATAGCTGGCACGAAACTATGTATTTCTTATTTTTCTATCAAAAATATTTGTAAAAACTTTGCGGTGTCAATAATTTATTATACATTTGCAAGCGAATTCCATGCCGATGGCAGTAAGGCAATCTTGATTGTCGTGAATTGCTGCGGGAGGATGGGACTATATAAAATTTGGGAAGGCGTTTGCTAAGCGCTTGTTCATGACAAACTGAAACCTGAGAAATTTCAATTCCCTGTCAGAGCAAAGCAACTAGCGGATGCCACGTTGTATGATTATACCCTTTTCGGGAGTATATATATCATATCGGCGTGGGGTCTGGGGTTGCTCGTTCAACAGGGAAGGGCAATCTCAGGGCCTCAGTTTGAAGAACGAGTAACCGAGCATGATCCCCGCTTTTTTCGTTTTTATAATCAAACAACACATGAACCTAAAGCTAAACAACAAACATGATGGGGCAATCCCCACCTATGGTATAAATGCAATGAGTTCGATGGTAACCACCATCGGGGCTCCCTCGTTGCGTTTTATCAATCCTTTTATCAATATCCTTTGTCGGGAGCCTAGCAAGGACAACTAAAAATTATTTTTATGAAACATTGTAAGTATTTATTGTTGATGTTGATGGCCGTATTGGCTTTTGCATCGTGTGAGAAAGAAGAAGACGAGACTTCTGGTTTCTCTAAGTATCTTCTGATGAAGATTAATAGTTGTGAGCGATTCGGCGATGTATTGCGCATAGACTTCACCATGACGAACGTGAGTGGAAAAGACCTTGAGGATATTGAGTTCTCTGATGTAAGTGTCGTCGATAACAATGGTGACTATAGTGGTTTTAATGCAGGTTTTGTCTCTTTCAACGATGGTTTTAAGAAGTATCACTTAAAAGTGTCTATCGATAAGAAAGACAAAATCGAAGGTGCTTTCTTTATAAAAGATTTCAAGCCAAGTTCTGTAAAGAGCGTGGATTTGGAATTCTTAGCCAACCTTGGCTCTGACAAATTCTATGAAACTGTCAAGGATTTTAAGAAGATAAAGGTTGAGGACAATCGTGTTATGCGAAATGGTATCCAAACCAATGACAAAGCATTGGAATTTAAAGTAACTAGCTGTACCAGAACATCAACGGGAGATTGCATCTTGTCTATGAACCTAAAGAACGTTTCCGAAAAAAATATCACTAATTTCAGCATAGGTTCTGGTTCAAGCACTAGCATTACAGACAACCAAGGAGGTTATTATTGGAATACTATAAACGTTTCAGTCAATGGAGGCAATTGGAAAGTTTTGCCTGTTGACAAGTTATCCTTATATGCAGGAGAAAGTATGTCTGTAAGATTCAAAATTCCTAATTTTAGCCGAACAGCTACAAGTTTATCTGGTGTTATTGGTGTGGATTCCGATGACTATCCATTTACAGGAAATGTAGCTAAGGTGATGAGCGTAGAGGTAGAATAAACTGCTTTTAGAAAACGTTTGTTGGATAAACTCTTCGTGGAGTTTATCCAACTTGTAAAACAACTAAGACTTATAAGATATGACTAAAAACTATTTATGTATCATGATGCTGGCAGCTTTAGCATTGTTTGCATCTTGCAGTGACTCAAAGACTTCGCCTGAAGCTATTGAGGGGTATGAGTTTACAGGCGATGGTATCTTTGAAAATCTTCCTTACGCCTTTGCTCGTTTTGACTATGATTATCAAAAACTGAGTGATAAACTCGCATTGAAGGGAATAAGAATAATGCAAGATGAAGAAGGTAAAAAATACAGATATGAATTTATTAATGAAAACAAGCCCATCTTAGAGAAATTGGCAAAGAAACTGGATGGTAAGGAGATTCCTTTTGAACGTCATGTGGGTGGTAAGAAGGAAAAAATCAAGGGCTTTAAGCTGAAGCTGAAAAATGAAAAAGTGATAGGTACTTGGTGTTACTTGTTTGACATAGTACGTCCAGAAGACTATACCTTGGGGGAGAGTGAGCGTCGTAGTACGAACAGGATTCTTGCTGTCGATAAAGATGGGAAAGCCCTTAATCTACAAGGTGTGAGCTGGTTGCGCTATGGTGTGAAAATAGGTAAGTATTCTTTTCGACTGGACATATCCTCTCACATGAAGGAGATGCTTAGTACGAAGCTGTACTATGATCAAGTGGCCAAACTGGTGGAAGTAGACGATGAAGCTCTGGAGGTCTTTGCCAAGGAAAAGCAAGAAGCTGACATCAAGAAGATGGAAGAAGCAGCCAAGGAAAACGATTTGACAAAGGCTGTGTTCACCGAGAATGGTTACGGCCCCATCACATTGGGTGAGAAGGTTTATAATCTGCCCAATAAGTATAAGAATCTATATACTTCTTACAGGTGGAAGGTGGATAATGGAGTAGATGCCAAGGTATATACATTTTTCAATGGAACGGAAGAGGTCGTTTCGCTTTTTGCCAATAAGAAGAACGGCGAGATCTTTCGCATTTTTGTAAAATCCAATCAGATAACAGTCAAGTTTGATGGTGGTAAAACGCTTAAGCCTGGCATGAAACTAGTAGATGCAGTCAAGGCTTTCGGCGAGGAGTGTCAAGCCTCATGTACCCCCGAAGAGGGTAACCCTATGATTCATTTTGGAAGTTATGGTAGGTATCCTGTCCATGATGAGACGATGACTTCGGCTGGTAACGAGCGATTGGACGAAATTATAGACTCTTTCGATATGTTGCCCATGCAGCCCGATTTTGTCTCGTCCAATGAAGTGATGGAAAGCATCACGCTTAGTCTATATGATATGCCATAAAACTCAAACGATAGAAAAAATGAAAAAAGTATATTATTTGTTATTTGCCCTTGCGACAGCGTTTGTCCTCGGGGCTTGTGGCTCATCCAGTAAGGGAAACTTTACGGGCGAAGGATTGTTGGGAAATATTCCCAAACAATTGGTCGATGGTACTGTGATTATGCCTAAATATCTAAAGGAGATGCAATCACATCGCTATGATAAGTATAGCGACCTCATGGAATGGGGAAATAAGTTCTATGAGGAAAACTTACCCGAGGATTATATGACTCTTTTAAATAGAGAGATAAGTTCCGTTAAGGAAAAGATGGACTTATATAAAATTCAGAATGAGACAAAGTATACAATCACGAGCTCTGGTGTGCATGAGGCAGATGTCGAAGAACATGGTCAAAAGTTCCACTTTGAATTTTATGTAGAGGTTGAAGTAGGGAATGAAAAGGTACAAAGTGGCTGGGCCAGTTTAGTCTATGCAGATAAAAAGTCGCCTGATGATGCTTGCTATGCTCTGTGGGATAAAGATGGAAAACTCTTAGGTGGAGGACGATGCAGGCAGTATGATGGACAGGTTTTGGGACTGTCTCGTCATTTAATTGGCTCTGAAATAGATAGAACAAAGCGTACTTATTCTTTCTCGTTGTCTTATTACGCCAACACAACGGATGCAGATGACGAGGCTGTGGAAAAAAGCATTGCAAAGTTGGAAAAAATGGATAAAATAGCTAAGATAACTTTGGTTCCTTGGTCTAAATATGAAAAGATTAGCAAGGACTTGAATAAGGATGAATAAATAAAAAATGACACTAAAAGAAATTTTCCCATAAGATCAACTGACCACCATCGGAGTCATTCTGAGGACGGTTGGGTTTAATAAATGGCTCACCTAAAGGTTTCCTTTCAAAGAGGACTTTACCTTTACCAATGGCAGACGATAATATATAAAGTTTTTGATCAATATGATATGCTTTCTTGGCAAAATGGCAAGCAGCAGATAATCGCATATGGCAACCCCAATCTGCGAGAATACTGAATTCTGGCTAGTTCCGTAGAACGACTTGATATGTAGTAGCTGTTTGATCCATTTGAAGAAACATTCCACTTGCTAACGCTCTCTATTGAGTTCCACTATAGTCAGGTAGGAAAGAGTGAAATCGTTGATCAGAAATCTATAAATGTTGCTGGTAGCCATTGTATCTCTTTACGCACTTGTCGAATTCATATCTTGGTATGAGCGACATAATCTGAGCGAATACGGTCTTTCTTTGATTCATGATTTCTGTCTCTTGCAACAAAATTTGCGAAAGTACAAAATCAAATCTTGAAAAATAAAGTCGTATAACTCATTGAATATAACTAATTTTAATTATGTCCAAGATTTTTTCTTAGGACAGCAGTGAATTTTTATATATAATTATGAAAAAAATCAGAAATCTTTTCCTTTTATCTGTGCTCTTGTTGTCTCTACCTTTATGGGCACAGACAGAAGATGATGCAAAGAAAGCTGCAATGAAATTCTTGCAGGGGAAAATGTCTATTACTGATGTAAAGTTGACTTCAGTAGTGGTCGGTGAGAGTGCTAATTTGGCAAAATCTGCCAATGGTATAAAATCAACTTCTTCGTCAGAAAGTGGATTATATGCTTTTAATATTGATGGTGGAGGTTTTGCATTGGTATGTACGGGCAATGGAAATACGGCTGTTGCAGGTTATTCTGATACGGGAGAAATTGATGCAGACAATATGCCTGACGCTATGAAAAACTGGTTGAAAGGTTATCAAAAAGCAATGGCTGCATCTTGCAATTTAGAGACAAAAGAACCTGGTTGGGTTGGTCCTACAGTTAAACCTGTAGCGCCATTGCTCAAAACTAAATGGGGACAGAGTGCGCCTTTTAATTGCAAGTGCCCTTCTAATGGAAAGCAAACTGCAGTTGCTGGTTGTGTACCTGTAGCTTTGGCGCAAATCCTTAATTATTATCATCAAGACAGAAAGGGAGAAGGTAGTCTTTATTATTCTCATCTTGATTCGGAAACTGAATATGATGTTGACTATTCTACAACGACTTATGATTGGAAGAATATGCTCAATGAGTATGATGCTAATGCTTCTAAGGTGCAAAAGGATGCTGTCGGTAAGCTGATGCTTGAATGTGGTATAGCAAGTAAAGCAAAATATGGATATAGTGAGACAGGGGCTACTATTCCTTTTGTAGCTCTCAATAAGTATTACAACTATGAGTGTATGTTCATACCTCGTGAATATACTTATAGTTGGGATATGTTTATAGAAAGTAATTACTATATTTCTACGAAGAAATGGATGACTCTGATTCAAGATGAGTTGGAGGCAGGGCGCCCTATCATTTATTCTGCGACAGATGTAGAAGGTGGAGTTGGTATCATAGTTGATCCTGCTACCAGTCACTGTTTTATTCTGGATGGTATTGATGAGCAGAATTATGTTCATGTGAATTGGGGATGGGCTGGATCAATGGACGGATATTATGATGTCGCAATTTTAAATCCTGGTCTTTCTTTCAATTATCAGCAAGGATTCCGTTGTCAGCATGAGATGATAATTGGTATTCAACCTCGTAAAACAGACTATAAGGAAGAAGTTTATCAAACCTTTATTCCTTATGATTGGACAAAAAGTAGAGGTGACGCAGTAGAAAGCAAGCCAAGCAATGGATTCTCAACTTTGGCTACTTCAGTTTCATCTTCTATCTCTGATCCTTCTGTGAAGAGTTATACTCCAAGTGTTATTACTTCCAAGTCATATATGTATTTTCATTTGACTCGCAACTCTTATGAAAGTAAGCAAACGAATTTTACTACAGTTTTGACAAAAGATGGAAAGATAGTGAAAATCTTACCTGGAGGATATTATAATCAGAGTGTTTCTGGATTCCCAGGTATCAACCGTTGGAACTTAAAGCAAGGATTCAGCAAGGTTCCTGTCGGTTTGGCTGATGGTGTATATGATATTCGTGTAGCTTATAAGGATGATAGTGGAAATACATTGTTGTGTCCTTTCCCTAAGCAACTTATTCCAACCATGGAAATTGTAAATAATGGTGCGGGAATGATTCTTAAAGGCCTGGAAGGTGAAGATTTGGATAAAAAACTTGTCATACAGGATATTAAGCCTGCAAGCGAAATTTTTGCTGGAACAACTTTCTATCTCTATCTTACTGGCAAAGGCTCATCTATGAAATCTAGTTTGCTGTTTAGAAATGTGGAGACAAATAAAGTTTATGGCTCTTATTCAGGCGCCAATAGCGGAAACTCTTTCTCATTTTATCACATTTACGATGACTACACATCGACACAAATTGAAAAGTTTGTTCCAAAGAATGTAAATAATGGCTTCTCTATGCCTGCTGGACGATATAAGATAGAGTTGCCAGAGAATGAGACGTCTGTTTCTTTAGCAAAGGATTTTTATATAGATGTACAGGAGAAACCTAACTATCCTATTCTTGATGGTTCAGATTTGGCTTACTTAAAATATACATATAAAAATGTGACTGATGAAGTAAATGATAGGGGGTATAATCTTGTACCTAACTATACATGTCTAACTTCAGTAGGTCTCAATTACAATTATGCCAACAAAAATACTGACCCTGTGGATTTGAAGTTATATCTTGTGAATCAAGATACTAAGGAGGAGAAGCTTCTTGATGTCATAAAGGATTGGGTTTATGGGGAAAATATATATTTGAACCGTAGCTTGTTCCCACTTGAAGGAAATTATGAGTTTAGAGTACGTTATAAGACGCCTGATGGTGATCGTACTGGATTAATGCCTGCAGAGTATTACGGACGAAAGGCATATGATAACTATTGTTTCACCTACGATGAAAAAGAGTTGGGGCAATATTGTCAAATGGTTTCTGCTGAAGTCGTCGGTAATGTAGGTAGAAGTAGTGGAACTCAACTGAAGTTGGGATTGAAGACTTTTGAAGGTTATTCAGCTGTTAATGCTGTTGTTAAGGGACTTTTCTTTGATATGGATAAAGAAGAAGTTATCGTGGATTCTGTGACAAAAATACGTTTGGATGATGGAGTGGTGACAAATGTCATGCTGAGTCCTAAACTGACTTCAAATACTAAGTATCAAGTAGTCTTGCTGTATAATAACTATGATGTAAACAAAGGAATATACGACAATTTGCTCTATCCAGACAAGACTGCCGTAGAATTTACTTTGAAGGACAAAACGATTACTGGTATATCTAACGTGTCTGTATCCGCTAATGGTTTCTTCCAAGATGGCGAACTGGTATCAGTTTACGATTTGCAAGGGAGAAAGATCAAGAAAGTAGCTGCTTCCACTAATATTTGGGCAGACTTGATGTCGTCGTTTCCTTCTGGAACATATATCCTAAAGTCGGCATCCAAGACTATTAAGTTTAAGAACTAATAATTAGGGTGTCCAGTTTGTCGTACTAAAAACGCACTGGATTAGCCCTGCTTAAAA
>SAMEA104315429__coassemble_402_pt1 | contig 37666 bp, 34 predicted proteins | sample SAMEA104315429__metabat2_high_PE_009 | metagenome-assembled genome bin SAMEA104315429 (sample SAMEA104315429) | gut metagenome | biome: Monkey gut; feature: monkey-associated habitat; material: faeces | place: China | collected 2013
TGTACTACTACTTTCTGTTTTATGTAAATCTTTTCAAAGAACTCTTTCTTCTTGCCCTGAGTAACCTCGTTTGTGAGGTATTTCTCAAAAGCGAGTGCAAAGGTACTGCTTTTTCTGGAACTACCAAAATTTTTCCGAACTTTTTTATCATTTTTGTGTCATTTTCTTTACATACTTGACATATATCATCTAAGAAGCGTCAAAATGGGCTAAAAACGGTTAAAAAGTGGCAAAAGGTCAGTTATCACCTTTCAATTCGTAAGCAAAACTATACATTTTGCTACTTTTTCAGGCTTTTCATACGACATAATGCAGGTGCGAACTTATAGTCTCACACCTGCATTATTATGTTTATTCGTATTATAATTACATTATGTCAAAAATCGACATTAAAGGAGTTCTGGAAGCTGGAAAAGCTTGATACCATTAGAACCTTTAATCAATATATAGAGATTTTCGAGAGGATGCTCTGCAATTTCTGCCTTTACCTCGTCCACATTCTGGAATTTTCTGAAGTTGCAGTTGGTCTTTGCAAACTCACTACCCACGAGCCATACATTATTTATATTAGATTCCTTGAGGAAATCCACCACTTTCTGATGCTCTTCATCACTGACCTCACCGAGTTCGCGCATATCTCCGAGTATAGCCATCTTTGGTTCCACCTTCATATCGCGAAAGTTTACGAGTGCGGCATTCATGCTTGTAGGGTTAGCATTGTATGTGTCAACGATGAGTTTGTTTGACTTCGTGATGGTAAGTTGTGATCGGTTATTGCTTGGAATATAATTTGAGAGAGCATCATCCACCTGCTCTTCGGTCACTCCGAAGTAAAGTCCGATGGTCGCAGCCGCCAACATATTATATATATTATAAGAACCGATAAGATGAGTAGAAACAGAGTGGACGACATTATCGCCATTCTGATTGCGCCATGAGAAATTCAGGAAAGGATTGCATTCATTGACTTCCCCGACAACAGCATATTCAGGAGATTTCTCCGTACCATATAAAATAAGGTGTAAATCGTGGGATATATCCATGAGATATTTGTTGTCTCCGTGGATAAACACCTTAGGTTCCTTTTCATCATCAGAGATAAGCGCAGACTTCTCACGCAGGAAGTCATACAATTCTCCCTTAGTACGTATCACTCCCTCAAAAGAGCCGAAGCCTTCGAGGTGAGCTTTGCCCACATTAGTGATGATACCATAGTCTGGTTCCACAATGTTTACGAGCGTTTTGATTTCTCCTGGATGGTTTGCCCCCATCTCCACGACAGCGATATCATGCTCTTTAGTCAGTCGAAGCAATGTCTTTGGCACACCAATGTGATTATTGAAGTTACCTTGAGTATAGAGAACATTGTATTTTTTTGACAATACAGCAGAGATAAGTTCCTTTGTAGTGGTCTTTCCATTAGTGCCAGTGACTCCGATGATAGGCGTTCCGAGCACCTTGCGGTGATGGTTTGCCAACTGTTGCAGGGTGGTAAGGACATCATCTACGAGGATAAAACGATTATCCTTAGCATACTCTTGCTCATCAATGACAGCGTAAGAGCAGCCAGATTCGAGTGCTTTTTCTGCATAAGCATTACCATCAAATGCCTCACCTTTGAGCGCAAAGAAGATACTATCCTTCGGACAGTCGCGACTGTCAGTGGTAATCACGGGATGTGATTGGAAGATTTGGTATAAGGTTTCGATATTCATTATTGTTTTTCTATAAGTATTTTATATATTAGTATCCAGGGCTACGAGGAATGATGGTGATGGTGATGTTTTGCTTTTTACAACAAAGACCTTGAAAAAGGTGACAAATTCCTTTGGAAAGGGCAAGCAGAAAGAGACCTATTACGGTCTGATCTGCCCGTCACCATCTATCAACCACTTGTATGTAGTGATTTCTTCAAGTGCCATCGGGCCACGAGGTCCCAGTTTTTGAGTAGAGATTCCTATCTCCGCTCCAAGTCCGAATTGTGCTCCATCGGTGAAACTTGTCGGCGCATTTACATATACGCAGGCAGCATCCACCATAGTCTGGAATGTGCGGGCAGCCTCCTTATCCTCCGTAATGATGCACTCACTATGTCCCGAACCATATTTTGCAATATGACTGATAGCCTCTTCGAGGGAATCCACTATCTTGATGGAGAGGTCATACGACATCCACTCCGTACCATAATTATCGTAATGGAAGGTCACCTTATCCTTCATTGGAGCGAGCAAAGCATCAAGTTCGGCAGCTCTATCCTTATGAACGAGAAGACAATCGAGAGCATTACAAACGGAGACGCGTCGCGTTTTGGCATTATTGATGATGCGTTTTCCCTTCTCCAAGTCGCCATCCTTATCAAAATAAGCATGCACGACACCAGCTCCAGTCTCAATGACAGGGACTTTGGCATTATCTCTTACAAAGTCAATAAGCCTACGACCACCACGAGGAATACATACATCGACATAGCCGACAGCATTAAGCATCTCTGCTGTAGCCTCATGAGTAGCAGGCAGAAGGGCAACAACATTAGGGTCAACATCAAAATCTTGCAGTATTCCATGAATGAGAGAGACGATAGCCCTATTGGAATCATCAGCATCACGACCACCTTTCAGCACGCAGGCATTGCCACTCTTGAAGCAAAGTGAGAACACATCGAAAGCCACATTAGGGCGTGCTTCGAAGACCATTCCTATGACACCAAACGGCACTGAGACCCTACGAAGATGGAGTCCATTGTCCAATACCTTGTCTTTCAGCACCTTTCCAAGCGGTGACGGCAACGCTGCCACATGACGCATATCGGATGCTATGCCGCAAAGGCGGTCATGAGTGAGCTGGAGACGGTCATACAGAGGATTGGATTTCTCCATCCTGGAAAGGTCTTTAGCATTGGCTTCAAGCAGTATAGCCTCGTTATCACCTATAGCATCAGCCACGGCAAGGAGTATTTCATCACGACGATTGTCCAGGATGAGTGTCAAGGAACGGCTTGCACACTTTACTTGTTCAAATATAGGGTTTATCATTGGGGTATAGGTGGTCAAATTATGTTTTAACTTTAAGCAAGATAAGAGAATACCATCAAGGAATTTTCTCCTATCTACTTAGGAATAAACTCAGTATGAATGGTCTCATCCGGTTTCTCCACCAGGAGCCTTAATATGTCAGAACGGTTGCCATTGGCAATGATAACCTTGATACCAGCATCAGCAGTAAGCCTTGCAGTCTTGTATTTTGATTCCATTCCTCCACGTCCAGCAGAACTCATAGAAGGAAGTATATACTCTTCAAGGCTTTGATCCGGCGCAACCGAACGTATCACTTTCGAGTCGGGATTCGAAGGATTGCCAGTATAGATACCATCAATATTCGACAGCAGGATGAGTGTTTCAGCATTCAGCATCTGCGCTATGAGTCCTGAGAGCTCATCATTGTCGGTGAACATCAGTTCGGTAACGCTGACAGTATCATTCTCATTGACCACAGGAATGACCCCATTCTGGAGCATCACTTCCATGCAAGCCTGCTGATTGCGGTACAAATCCTCAGTGAGGAAGTTCTCCTTCATCGTCAGCACCTGTCCTACATGGAGGTTATATTCGCGGAAGAGGTCATAATATAGGTTGACAAGCTTCACCTGTCCTATGGCAGAGAATAGCTGACGCTGCTCTACCGAGTCGAGATGGTGGTCGATTTGCAGTTCTCTTCGACCGCAAGCCACAGCTCCCGAACTGACAAGTATCACCTCATATCCATGCCATCTGAGCCAAGCTATCTGATCGACAAGCGATGACATTCTGGTGATATTCAGCTTGCCACTGTCTGTCGTCAGAACATTTGAGCCTACTTTTACTACTATTCTTTTCATTTCTTATTTGGTGTGTGTTGTTATATCCGCTATGACAGAACCCTAACCATATCCGCCGGTAACGCGGCGGACACAGTGGCGGCTGCTTATTATTCCTTATTATGGAGAGGAAAAGGAAAATGGAGCATCTTTATTCCTATTCTTATAACAGCCACGGGGGAAAGCGCGGGGCTTACTTCAGTCCGGCTTTCAGACTCTTGATGACGGCAGAATTAAATCCGCAATGGTCTAATTCATTGAGTCCCTTGATAGTAATGCCACCAGGAGTCGTCACTTTGTCGATAGCTTCTTCAGGATGCCATCCGGTCTCTTTCAGCAGAGAGACAGCGCCTTGCATAGTCTGCAACGCAATCTGCTTTGCCTGCTGAGGGTAGAAACCCATCTCGCATCCACCTTCCATCTGTGCTCGGATATATCTCATCACGTATGCTATACCGCAACTTGCCATCATCATGCCAGGCTCCACCAGTTTTTCTGTCACTACGAGCGTGTCTCCACAAAGGTCATAGAGTGTCTTTACCTTAGCAAGAGAATCGTCAGAGCAGCTTTCTCCCTTAGCAACAAAACTCATACTTGCGCCAAATTCCGCTGCAATATTTGGGATAACATAGCAGAACTGACCTGACGTGCCAAGCGCATTGGCAAGCTTTTCGGTGGTGAAATTGGCAGCATCTGAGACTATTATCTGATTTTTCAAGTCAAGAGCTGGCTTTATTTCCTCCAGTACAGCAGGCATGAACCACGGTTTTACCACCAATATAACGATTTCAGCACCCATCACAGCCTCTACATTGTCAGTCGTAGTGCTGATAAAAGGGTATGCCTCTCTGAAACTTTCAAGTACCTTTTCGTTTTTGTCGGCAATGGTGATAGACTCAAGTTTTCCGCTTTTAGCCCAACCATGAATGAGTGCGCCACCCATATTGCCGGCTCCTATTACTGTAATTTTCATCTTGTAAATAATTTATGATGAGACAATTATCCCGCAGCCCTGTAATGATGGCAACAATATCAAAGTGACAAAGCGTAGCACATCATCAGGGATAGTATCCTAAAGGACTGCCTTCAGACGACTGATAAAATCGTCAGCATCTGCCATAGAGAGGCAGAGTGGCGGGAGAAGGCGGAGCACATTAGTGCCGGAGCATCCGGTAAAGCAATGCTGTTCCTTAATGAGACGCGTACGTGGTTCCTTATATGGTATATCAAGTTCTATACCAATCATGAGTCCTCTGCCACGAATATCAGTGACATGAGGCAGATTTCCTGCTTTCATCTCAGATTTCAGCGTTTCGATAAGGTAAGTGCCAACCTTGTCAGCATTCTCCACGAGTGCTTCATTCTCCATGATATCAAGGACTGCAATAGCACCAGCACAACCGAGATGGTTGCCTCCGAAGGTGGTACCGAGCTGGCCATAGACAGGCTTGAACTTAGGAGAAATAATCAAACCACTCATTGGAAAGCCGTTACAGATGCCTTTTGCTACGGTAATCATATCAGGAGCGAGGGCTTCATCGCCGTCTGTAAGCCACTGATGTGCGAAGAATTTTCCACTTCTTCCGTAGCCACACTGTATTTCATCGCATATCAAGACGGTGTCATTGGCGGTGCAAAGCTGACGAAGTCCCTTATAAAATTCAGGTGAAACCATCCTTATTCCGCCCACGCCCTGAATACATTCGATGATGACAGCACAGACATCTCCCTTCTCTATCTCCTTTTTCCATGCTTCAAGGTCATTGAGTGGAAGGTAAGTGACGTGGTTGTTTGCATTGACAGGAGCAATAATCTTCGGATTAGCGGTAGCCTCTACAGCGAGGGAAGTCCTGCCATGGAATGCCTTTTCGAGTGAAAGAATGCGAGTTCTGCCATTATGGAATGAAGCCAACTTCATGGCATTCTCATTGGCTTCAGCACCGGAATTGATAAGAAAAAGCTGATAATCATCATATCCGCACGCCTTGCCGAGGCGCTTAGCGAGTTGCTTCTGAAGTGGATTCTGAACGGAATTACTATAAAAACCGAGTTTATTGAGCTGCTTAGTCATAGCCTCCACATAGTGAGGATGGCAGTGTCCCACGCTGATTACTGCGTGTCCGCCATAGAGGTCAAGGTATTCCTGACCTTTATCGTCCCATACTTTGCAGCCTTTGCCATGGTCGATGGCTATATCAAAAAGTGGATATACGTCAAAAAGTGTCATATTTCTGTCCCCTACCCCAATCAAGGAGCATTCTTTTTTACTTGGAAAGTAATCCGCTGGGGATTGCGGTGAAAAGTTAATATCAAAGAGTTTAATGCCTTATTTCTACTCAAGAATGTGACTTCTGAATAGAAAAAGCGATTAGAAAGCGGTGGCTTTAAGGTTGAGACCAGCCTTTTCATCCAGTCCGAACATGATATTCATATTCTGAACAGCCTGTCCTACAGCGCCTTTCAGCAGATTATCAATGATGGATGTCACCACTATTTTCTTTCCAAAGACCTCTACATGGACAAGTGCCTTATTGGTATTGACCACCTGTTTGAGGTCGAGTGGCTTATCGGAATAATGCGTGAATGCCGCATCCTTGAAGAAATTCTTATACAATTCCACGACAGCATCAGGATCAGGAGCCTTGTCACAGGTGACAACCTCTGTGCAGAAGATGCCTCTTGCGAAGTCGCCACGATACGGAATGAAGTCGATAGTGATGCCATCTGTATCATATCCCTCGTCGAGAGTATCGATGGCACGTGGTGCAGACTCAGGTCGGAGGTCATTCAAGGTCTGGCATATCTCGTGCAGATGCTGGTGGGTGAAGAGTTTATAGATAGAGAAATTATTGTTTCTCCAAGAGAAATGGGTGGTAGCGCCAGGCTTTTGTCCTGCTCCAGTGGAACCTGTGATGGCATTTACAGCGACATCATGGGTCAATAGTCCTGCTTTTGCGAGCGGAAGGAGTCCTTCCTGAATACAAGTGGCGAAGCAACCTGGGTTTGCCAAGTGCTTGCAAGCAGCTATTTCTGAGCGGTAAATCTCCGGAAGACCATAGACATAGTCATGATTTCCCTTGATACGGAAGTCCTGTGCGAGGTCGATAATCTTCACATTGTCAGGGATAGTATGTTCCTTGAGGAAAGCTTCGCTCTTGCCATGACCGAAGCAGAAGAACACCACATCGACCTTATCGAAAGGCATCTGGTCGGTAAAGCAGAGGTCTGTATCACCGATAAGTCCCTCATGGACATCGCTTACGAGATTTCCAGCATTACTTTCAGAATTAGCAAAGACGATTTCTGCCTCTGGATGATTGAGCAGAATGCGGATAAGTTCGCCTCCTGTATAGCCTGCAGCTCCAAGTATTCCTATCTTAATCATTATTTTTGTCTGGGATTACGAACCAACAAATGAGGTACAAGATAACGCCACAAAAGCAAGTAAATATCGTGGCTGCCGCCCAAGCGATGCGTACCAAGACTGGATCAAGGTTGAAATATTCGGCTAATCCGCCACATACGCCACCTATTTTCTTGTCTTGAGACAAAGTAAGTTTCTTTTCCATAATGTTGTTGGTTTTAGTTTTATTATAAAAAATCAGTAATAAAATATCAATAAATAAAAATAAACAAATATATTTTTTCTTTATTTTTCTCTATTGATATTTTACACTTCCCCACGGCAGTGGGGACTGAGGAGTTATTTATTGCTTGCGAAAGTTGAGTCAACAAAGAAAAACAAATCAGTAGATTGATTATATCTCTACTTTGTTTTTCTTTATTGATAATCATTCTAACGAATTATCCGTTAGACTCTTGCAACATATCGGTTATTACATACGCTCATCAGGGTGAGAACCATAATATACGCGGAGAGGAGTAGAGAGCACCTTGATGAATCCCTTTGCCTCATCAGCAGTCCATCCATTCTGTGTCTCACCATATTCTCCGAGCTTTGACTTAGTGAGGTCATTGTCTGAATCCACTCCTACGGTCTCAAATCCATAAGGACGCAACTTGAGAATGGCAGTACCAGTGACATTACGCTGGCTTGAAGTGAGCATAGCCTCCATATCTGGCATAACTGGCTCAAGATACTGACTCTCGTGGAGGAACATTCCATACCAGTTGGCTACCTGGTCTTTCCAGTATTGCTGCCACTTGGAGAGTGTGGATTTCTCCAACAGACGGTGGGCTTCGATGATAAGTTTCGGAGCTGCAGCCTCGAAGCCTACCCTACCCTTGATGCCGATGATAGTGTCGCCGACGTTTGCATCACGACCTATTGCATAGCTTGCGCCGATCTCTTCGATTTTCTGTATTGCCTTAATCTTGTCATCAAACTTCTCATCATTGACGGCAACGATTTCTCCTTTGTCGAAAGTTATCTTGAGAGTAGCCTCTGCTTCCTTTGCTGTGACGTGCTTGAGGTAAGCCTCTTCTGGGAGTCCCTTGGTAGGATCAAGCAATTCTCCGCCGCAAATACTTGTGCCCCAGATACCTACATTGTATGAATACTTGAGCTTTGTGAAGTCAGCGAAATAGCCATTAGCATTCAGATAATCCACTTCCTCCTGACGAGAAAGGTTTCTGTCGCGAGTGAGAGTGATGATTTCTACGCCTGGAGCCATCACGAGGAAGGTCATATCGAAACGAATCTGGTCGTTGCCAGCACCAGTAGAACCGTGTGCAATAGCGTCTGCTCCAATCTCTTTTGCGTAACGTGCGATGGCAATAGCCTGGAAAATACGCTCTGAACTGACAGAGATAGGATAGCAATTATTACGGAGCACATTGCCGTAAATCATATATTTGAGTGACTTGTCGTAGTATTCCTTTGTCACATCGAGAGTGACATACTTTACAGCGCCGAGCTTATAGGCATTCTCTTCATTGGTCTTGAGTTGCTCTTCGCTAAATCCGCCTGTGTTTGCGCATGCTGCATATACCTCGTATCCCATTTCCTTGGTGAGATACATTACATTGTAACTGGTGTCAAGGCCGCCTGAAAAGGCAACCACTACTTTCTTCTTTGCCATAGTTATGTGTTGTTTTCTGAAATTCTTGTGTAATAATGAAAGGCAGCCAGTGGTAAAAGTATTCGTTTGTTTCTAATGAAAATGCAAATAAGACCGGCTTTCCTATGTTTGTGTTAAGTAGGTGATCAGAATTATTTTTATAATAATGAAAAACAAATATTATTATCTATTCATTAAAAAAATAATTTTGATTACCTACTTAGAACTGTATTCCTCGCAGTGTAAGTGTCTTTATGATATCCTGGAAGACGTCGATAGGCGTTGGTTCGCCTGTATGAACGTTGGGATCATAGAGCATTCCTGTGCAGATGCAGAATTTTCTCTGCTTCAATGTGAGTATGTCGTGATTGATACATCCCTCACATCCGCGCCAGAAAGCATCGTCATCAGTGAGCTGATTGAATGATACCGGGACGTAACCGAGCTGTGTATTCATCTTCATGACGGCATCACCGCTGGTGAGTGAGAATATCTTTGCGTGCGGCCAACGTACCCTTGCGAGTGTGAATGTGTAGTTTTTGATTTGCTTTGCTATGCCATGTCCGAGGTAATCTGGATGTACTATGAGTCCGCTTGTGGTGACATATTGCTTGTTTCCCCAGGTCTCGATATAACTGAATCCGACGAATTTGTCGCCGAGAGGGGTCTGTACGGATGGGTCGAGTGCGAGAATGGCTTTGCCTTCCTTCATCTTCGTAGCCACATATTCATGTGTTCGCTCTGCAATTCCGGTGCCTCGCTTTCTTGCCGCCTGGCGTATAGTCTCAAGTATGGTATCTACATACTTCTCATGAGAGGCGTCAGCCACCAAAACTTTTATATTTTCCATTTCAAGTGCTAAATAATTTGATTCAAATACCTTGTTTGTAAACGTCAGGAATGACAGAGCCAATACCTGCAATTACTTCTTCCTGTGTGAAATCCTCATTGGTAACGAGGAATATTGTGTCATCTCCTGCTATTGTTCCAAGTAGTTCTTCGAGGTCGGCAGAGTCTATCTTGTAGGCTATACTGCCTGCATGACCCGGTTTTGTGCGTATGACTCCCATGTTTCCTGAGAACCTGAGAGAGATAAATCCTTCCGTCTGCTGTCCCTCAAAGATAGGCACTGGGCGATGAATACGTCGGTAACCTGCATGCTGGGGAAGGACATATATGTTTTTCCCGCTTTGCACAGACTGCTTTGTGACACCCAACTGCTTGAGGTATCTTGACAGGCTTGCCTGCGGTATGGAGTATCCTTGCTGAGCCATAGCCTGTAGGACCTCTTCCTGCGATCCAAGTTCGGCACTTGAGATAAGCACCTTCAAGGCGGCTAACTTTTCATTCTTTGTATGCATAGACATGAATAAATATTCACTTACTGCGTGCAAAAGTATAAATAAATATCCATATATGCAAATAAATATGCAAGAAATATTCAAATTTCTTGCATATTTATGATTTATGATTAAATATATCCAATGTTAATCTCTTCTATCTCCGAAGATGCGAATAAGATAGAGGAAGAGATTGATAAAGTCGAGATAGAGGCTCAGAGCACCGATAAGGGCTAATTTCTGAGCGCTTTCATCAGCATATTCGAACTGTGCGAGCATGGTGCGGATGCGCTGTACATCGTATGCTGTGAGGGCTACGAAGATTGCTACGCCGATGTAACTGATGATCATTGTCATCATGGATGAACCGATGAAGATATTGACCACTGTGGCAATGATGATACCTATCAGACCCATCAGGGCTATCTTACCGAGTGACGAGAGGTCAGTCTTGGTGGTATAGCCTATGAATGCCATTACTGCGAAGGTGCCTGCTGTGATAAAGAATGTGCTTGCTACGCTCTGCGCTGTATAGAGGATGAGGATAGATGAGCACATCACGCCGTTCAGGGCTGAGTAGAGGATAAACAGGAGCGTGGCTGTCAGGAGGCTCAAGCGATTGATTGCTGCTGAGATTATCATGACGAGGGCAAGTTCTGCTATTACTATTCCCCAGAGATATGCCTGATTGGAGTAGAGCGTGTAGATGATGGTCTGGGAGGTTGCGACCTCATAACTTGTCAGACCTGTTATCACGAGCGCGAGTGCCATCCAGAGATAGACCTTGCGCATGAGGCTCGGAAGAGCGAGAGATGTAGGGCGTGAAGCTCCTTCCATCTGATTGATTGTTCTTTCAAACTTGTCGTATTCCATATTGTTATTGTTTATTTTGGTTTGTTTTTTTGAGGATATCCGCCGGTAACGCGGCGGACACAGTGGCGGAATGATGTGGAGTGAAAAGTGAAAAGTGAAGAGTGAAAAGTGAAAAATCGCGCTAACGCGGTATGGCTACTATCACTATTCTTGCTCTTTCTTCGCTTTTATCCCATGGTAATGTGGCGGACGCAGGGGCTGATTACTGCGCTTTCGATGCGCTATTACACCTTATTATAGCACTATTTTTCACCTTATTATATATATACGCGCGCGAGGGCCGACGATTTCTTCTTGCGGAAGGGCTACTTCCTGAAGTGCTTTCTGACTTTTCCTCCATAGGTATTGATGTCTATGACGAGCGCTTCGCCAGAGGGACAGTCATCGGTCGGAATGCTGATATATACATTTGTGGTGAAAAATTCTGGCACTATGGACTGGTCGTGTACGAGAGTCATGTACCTCGTGCGCTGCCCTTGCTCATCCACTACGACGGAATCGAGCGCCACATTGATGGTCTGACGCGCACTTGGGTCGTCTGTCTTACCAGTCTTTACGCCCAATGAGAGATTTAGGAAACTGCCATTTGGCGACATCCAGGCACTTGTCAGGGTGACAGGATCGGTCTTGTAACTGCCTTCTGACCATAATCCCACGGGACTGATCACTCCTACTATATAGGATTTCACTATCTTCATCTCTTTGGCACCGTCCAATACATAGTACATCATCATACGCATCGTGGTGTCCGAAGGTAATGATTGGCTCCCCTGCTTGAGCGAAGCCGGAAGCGGAAGCGAGATGCCTTCATCATTGGTGATGCTCTTGACACAAGCATTCTCCAAACGGACATTCACCATCTCTGCATTAAGATATGAGAGAGAGGTGTCACCCGACTCGTATGGCTCATGCTGACATCCTACCAATAGTATGCCAATCATGATGATATGTAGAAGATGTCTCATTGCTTTTCCGCTTTTTTAAGAGTTTTTATTGTGGGTTGTTGGTTGTCGGTTGTTGGTTGTTGGTCGATATCCGCCGGTAACGCAGCGGACACAGGGGCGACTTCTTCTTTTAGTGAAAAGTGAAAAGTGAAGAGTGAAGAGTGAAAAATCGCGCTAACGCAGTTGCGGTAACTAACTAACGTCAGCTGGTGATGGGGCGAACACAGGGGCGGACACAGGGGCTCGATTCCTAATCTATCACCACTATTTTCCACTTTCCGCCTCAGCAGTAGCAGCGAGATAATTGCGCACTGGATTGGCATACATAGTGAGAATGCGCTCACGAAGGAAATCCTTGTCTGGATTTGGCACACGCACCTTGGCTATTCTCTCTGCCACATACGCCTCAAACGTCTTGATGTCAGCATCGGAATACTTGTCCTTATTGGCGCCAGGGGTGCCGAATATCTCATCGTAGGCTATCCAGTTGCCTGGATAAAGGCGATAGCGTGAGTGGATTTCCTTGTCGATATGCTTTGCTACGGCAGCGAAAATCTCCTGCTTTGGCATATCCGCTGGCAACGTATCGAGCCATTCGTCGATACAAGGCGCTGCCTCATAGTGGAGGTTTCCCTTCATTCCGAGTATGCCGGTCTTCATATTATCGAGGTCATCCTGCTTGCTTTTCTTCCATCCTGGCACGTCACGCTTAAACTGAAACTCCTGCGCCTTGAGGTAATCGCAAGGGTCGTATTCGTATGAAATGGTGAGCGGAACAATGTGGAGATGCTTCAATCTTTCGATGAGCGAACCTTCGCCTCCCATTGCAAACATCTTGAGCACAGCCTCCTGAGTGCGGTCGTCAGAGTCTTTCGCACGACCTTCACGCTGGGCAATCCATACGTTTTCACCTTTTTCATTTACGGCGAAATGGATATAATTGCTCATCAAGATGCTGGATCTGAGCATTTCCTTTGGCGAAAGTCCACGTCTGACGGTGAAAGCCTTGTTCAGACGCACGAGTTTCTTTATCCAAGGATAGATGAGAAGGTTGTCGCCAATGCCGATCTCGCAAGTGCGGTCGAAATCATTCTTATAGAGCATGACGTCGAGGAAAGCGGAGTCGAGCACGATATCACGATGGTTGGAGAGGAATACGTAGTGGTGATTCTTCTTCAATCCCTTGTCATAAGTGAAGTCATGCTTCTTCGTGGTGCGCCACATCAGCATCTGCACCACCGGTTTCATCACGCGGAGCTGAAAGTCCTGTGGAGATTTCACGCCTCGGAGCACAAGGCGGATGATGCCGTTGCGCAAGGTCTTCGGCAACCATGGGACGAAACTTTTCATCACGAGAGAAAACTGGCGGTCGTGCAGCAGTTCCTCGATTATACCAGGAACCTCTTCAGGTTCGTAGGGTCTTATTTCATCAAATTCAGGATTCATTGTAGTTTTGGTTCTTTGTGTGCTATGCAAGGCCCACTTTTCGGGTGATGCAAATCATGGTTTTAATGTTGCAAAATTCACACTTGTTAACACGCTTTTTCCCTCATTTCTGCATAGGAAGAGCCGTATTTATATCGCAATACGTAAGTCTTTGATAACAAAACACTTAGATATTACGTTGTAAAAGCTATGCTTTTGCAGTGTAATAGCATAGTTATTACAGTGTAAAAGCATAGTTATTGCAAGGTAAAAGCTATGCTATTGCAATGCGATAGCTTAGCCCCTTGTTTTTCATCATAAAAAGACGGCGCGGAGGCTCGCATCTTTTTACAATATCAGAAGTCCATGTTAGAACTGGTTTTCGACGATGTCGCTGAGCACATTCTTCATCTCAAGTCCAGCGGCACGCACCTGCTGAGGAATGAATGAAGTGACTGTCATTCCCGGAGTGGTGTTTATCTCCAGCATATTGATTTTGTCCTGACCATCCTTTGTCTTAGAGATGATATAGTCGATACGGATAATTCCGTTGGCATGTAGGATATCATAGATGGCAGAAGTGATTTTAGCCACGCGGTCGCTGGTCTCTGGAGAGAGGCGAGCTGGAGTGATTTCCTGCACCTGTCCGTTGTATTTTGCGTCGTAGTCGAAGAATTCATTGCTTGTGACCACCTCGGTAGCAGGGAGCACCACTGACTTTTCCTTCGTCTTGTAGCATCCCTGTGAGATTTCGATTCCGTCGAGGAAACCCTCAATCATCACGGTATCGCTCTCCATAAATGCCTTGCGGAGCGCAGGAGCAAGCTGGTCGAAGTTCTTCACCTTGCTGACACCAAAGCTACTTCCGTCAGCTGCTGGCTTTACGAAGCATGGAAAACCGATAGTTTCTGTGAGGCCTTCTTCGGTCAGTTTGTCTTCATCGCCACGGCGAACGAGGATGCTGTCAGCCACGGCAACGCCGAAACCACGGAGGTAATTATTGAGAGCAAACTTGTCGAAGGTGAGTGCTTCGACGAGGACACTACTGGTGGAATAAGGCAGGTGGATGAGATCGAAGTAGCCCTGAAGGAGTCCGTTCTCGCCAGGAGTGCCGTGGATAGTGATATAAGCGTAATCCACTATAATGGTCTTTCCATTGTAACGGAAAGAGAAATCATTGCGATCGATAGGAGCAATATCCCCATTCGGGAGATTGACGTTCCAGTCCTGTCCCTTGATATCTACGATATAGAGGTCATATTTCTCTTTGTCGAAGAAGGAATAGAGACCCTGTGCAGAGCGGAGTGAGACGTCATGCTCGGACGAATCTCCACCGCATACGATTGCTATGGTGCGTTTCATATTATTCATTTCTATTATTTTTTAGAGTTGTCTTTTGGGGTTTATGTGTTGTTTGTATTTCTATCGAATTAGCATGATGCCACTGCCGATTATCGAAAACTGTCTATTGCGCCATAGTGTCGGCAGTAGTTCCGCTGACATAATTGCGCCATTTCTCGATAAGAGCCTTGAAATCATCTGGCCATTCGCTGGTGAAATCCATCTGTTCTCCTGTCACTGGATGCACAAAGCCAAGAGTCTGTGCATGAAGAGCCTGGCGTGGACACAGCTTGAAGCAGTTTTGGATAAATGCCTTATATGAAGATGACCTCGTACCACGAAGGATTTCGCTGCCTCCATAGCGCTCATCGCAGAAGAGAGGATGACCTATATGCTTCATGTGAGCTCGTATCTGGTGTGTGCGACCTGTCTCAAGGATGCACTCTATGAGTGTCACAAAGCCGAAACGCTCCACCACTTTCCAGTGAGTCACAGCTGGTTTACCTATTCCTGAGTCAGGAGAAGTGACCGTCATACGCAGTCTGTCCTTCGGATCTCGGGTGATATTGCCCTCTATCCTGCCCTCGTCCTCTGGGAAATGTCCCCATACGAGTGCCTTATATGAGCGGTGTGTGGTCTTGTTGAAGAACTGCTTGCCGAGCTTTGACTTCGCATCTGGCGTCTTTGCCACTACGAGGAGTCCACTGGTATCTTTGTCTATACGATGCACGAGTCCCACTTCTGGCGAGTTAGGGTCAAATTCCGGCACATCCTTCATGTGCCAAGCCACGGCATTGATAAGGGTCCCGGAGAAGTTTCCCGCTCCTGGATGCACCACCATGCCGGCTTCTTTATTTATCACCATCAACTGATCGTCCTCATATACGATGTTGAGAGGAATATCCTCCGGATGTATCGTCGTGTCATGCTTTGGACGTGTGAGCATCAGAGTGATGGTATCGCCTGGACGAACCTTGTAATTGCTCTTCACCGGACGACCATTAGCATGGATAAAACCAGCCTCAGCAGCCGCCTGAATACGGTTGCGAGACGAGTGCTGCATGTGTTCAAAGAGGAATTTATCCACTCTCAGCGGCACCTGTCCTGCATCAGCCACTATGCGAAAATGCTCGTAGAGCTGTCCCTCTTCTTCACTCTCAGCGCCCGGAGAACTATCTCCAGCGCAATCATCATCAAGGTCTGACACCTCAATGTCGTCGATTTCTTCGAATATTTCGTTATCTTTTATCATTCTATTACTTCCTCAAATAAGTCTTTACCTCCTTCTCCCTCAATGATATCTCCCACTTCCGGCATATCATGGACTGGCTCTACGATATGGATTGAGTCCGATTCGTCCACCATTCCACTGCCCACCTGCACTATAATGGCTTGGTCGATAGGCACTCGTTCGCCTGCCGAGATATTGCGTCCGCGGCATTTTACGCCATAGACCCAATCCTTCTCGCCTGCCACATACTCAGGTGCTCCAAGGTTGAAGCCCATCGAATTGAGCTTCGCCAAAGCTTCACGATAAGAGCAATTGTCGATGATGTCCGGCAGAGCAAGCGTTGGCGTATGGGAAGAATTGATGGTAAAATAGATGGTTCTACCAGATTTCACCTTCATTCCTGCCACAGGCGACTGCTCCAGCACTGTGCCTGGAGGCAATGCCTTCACGTAACCCGTGTCGGTAACTTCCACATTGAAGCCTAATTGCTCAAGGATTTGAGTGGCATCCTCCAGCGAATGACGGCGCACATCGGGTATGGAAATGGCTTCACCGTGATGGGTATATATGTCCAATCCGAACTTTACCCCAACCACAAGTACTACCACTACGGCTATCATGGCTGCGATATTAGCCCAGAAATAACGGCTTTTCAATTTCGATATGAACTCTGATGGTTTCATTATTTTTTACGCTATTTGGTTACAAAGTTATGATAAAGGAGCGAAATAACAAAATTTTCCTCCGCTTTTTATCATTCTTTATATATACATACGCGCGCAAAGAACTTTCCGCCTGCTTTCTCTTGACACAAATCATAGCGCTTTTATATCGTAGAACTGCGCTGCACTCTCATCATCTTAGCGCTTTCCTCAAAACGCCAATAAAAAAGAAAGGCAGCCTGCCCATAATCGGGAGACTGCCGGATAATTCTTTTTGTAAAGGGTAATTCCCTGACTATTGGTCCGAAAGACCTATGTCAGAGATTACTTTCCATGATGCTCATCACTTACTGTCAACTTCTTACGACCATGTGCACGGCGAGAAGCCAAAACGCGACGACCATTCTTTGTAGCCATACGCTCACGGAAACCATGCTTGTTTACGCGGCGACGGTTGTGGGGCTGAAATGTTCTTTTCATTGTTGTTTTATATTATTTTTGTTATTGATCTGCTAATGCGTTTTCACAAGATTGACCACTAATCACGCAATTCAGGGTGCAAAATTAGTCATTTCTTTTGAAATAACAAAGAAAAGTGGCGAAATTAGAGCATAAAAATTGCAAAATTCTTGATTATTAGTCGTTTTTTAACAAAAAAGTAGTAACTTTGCACCAAAAATAGAATAATACAATAAAGATTTTAATTCACAATGATTAATTCACAGGACATTAAGAAAGGTGTTGCAGTTCGCATGGACGGTGGCATTTGGGTCTGCATTGATTTCCAGCACCGTAAGCCAGGTAAGGGTAACACCATCATGAACGTAAAATTGAAGAACGTAACTGACGGTCGCGTTTTGGAGCGTCGCTTCAACATCGGTGAGAAGCTCGAGGACGTACAGATCACTCGTCGCCCATACCAGTATCTCTACAAAGAGGGTGATGATTATATCTTCATGAACCAGGAGACATACGACCAGACACCTATCCCTGCCGACCTCGTGACCGGCGTTGAGTTTATGAAGGAGTCTGATATCGTAGAAGTTGTCAGCGATGCTGATACTGATACAGTCCTCTACGCTGAAATGCCAGTTAAGACTGTGCTCCGTATCACTCACTCTGAGCCAGGTATCAAGGGCGACACTGCTACCAACACTCTCAAGCCAGCTACTCTCGAGACAGGCGTTGAGATTCGTGTTCCTCTCTTCATCGATGAAGGTGAACTCGTGCAGGTGGACACCCGCGACGGTTCTTACATACAGCGTGTAAAGGAATAGTTGGAATTAGTTGTTTTGTGGTTTAGTTGTTTTGTGGTTTAGTTGAGTCACTTCTATAAGACAACAACCAAATTCACTAACAACAAAACAACAAAACAACAAAACAACAAAACAACAATAATGAAATATTCTATTATTGTGCCCGTATATAATAGGCCTGACGAGGTTGACGAACTGCTTGACAGTCTCACTCGTCAGGCTTATTCCAATTTTGAGGTCATTATCGTAGAAGACGGTTCGGACACACCTTGCAAAGAGGTATGCGACAAATATTTAGACCGACTCAACCTGCAATATTTCCTCAAGAAAAACTCTGGACCTGGGCAAAGCCGCAACTATGGCGCCGAGCGTGCCAAGGGCGAATACCTTATTATACTCGACAGCGACGTGGTGCTGCCGGGCAATTACCTGAAAGCAGTCGATGAAGAACTCACCGACAACCCTTGCGATGCCTTCGGAGGCGCTGATGCTTCCCACTCTTCTTTCACTGATGTGCAGAAAGCAATATCGTATTCCATGACCAGTTTCTTCACTACCGGAGGAATACGTGGCGGAAAAAAGAAGCTCGACAAGTTCTATCCACGTTCTTATAACATGGGTATCAGACGCGAAGTTTACCTGAAATTGGGCGGATTCTCAAAGATGAGATTCGGTGAAGACATCGACTTCTCCTATCGCATCGTGGAAGCCGGCTACAAATGTCGCCTCTTTCCAAAGGCATGGGTATGGCATAAGCGACGCACTGACCTAAAGAAATTCTTCCGACAGGTATATAATAGCGGCATAGCACGCATCAATCTGGAGAAACGTCACCCAGGTACCATGAAATTGGTTCACCTTCTTCCGATGGTATTCACCGTGGGAGTAATCTGTCTTATTCTCATATCAATGGTGGGAAGACTGCTCATGCACTATGACGATGTGCATAAATGGTACTGGCTTTGCGCTGTTCCTTGGTTGCCAATACTGCTCTATTCGCTCATCATATTCATCGATTCAAGCATACAAAACAAGTCTATCAAGATAGGATTTATCAGTATTGCCTCCTCTTTCACACAGCTCATGGGTTACGGTTTCGGCTTCCTTGAGGCATGGTGGAAGCGCTGCGTGTGCAAGAAAGATGAGTTTCAAGCATTCGAAAAGACTTTCTATAAGTAACAATTCCTATTCGCTGACGACCGTATGGAGAAGACAAAAGATGGCATATTGCTCACTTCCGGCGAGAGACAGGACCGTCGTTCTGCCGCTTCTGGCTTCATAGAACCGGACAAACTATCCATTTCCCAATGGGCGGAAGATGACAAACCGCGAGAGAAACTCATGACATTGGGCGCTGATAGCTTATCAAATGCTGAGCTACTTGCCATACTTATCGGTTCGGGAAGCAGGAAAGAGAGCGCTGTAGATTTGATGAAAAGGCTGTTGGGAGACTGCGAAAACAATCTCAACGCTGTGGGAAGACTTAGTATCAGCGAACTGATGAAGTACCACGGAATAGGAGAAGCCAAGGCAATAACTATCCTCGCAGCTTGCGAACTCGGCAAAAGACGTGAGCATGAAGAGCACCTGAAGCGGAAAGATTTGGGCTCGCCAGACGCCATTTACCATCATCTACTGCCACGAGTGCGCGACCTTGACGTGGAGGAAGCATACATAGTGCTGATGAATCAGAACTTTAAGCATCTGAAAACGCACTGCCTTTCACACGGAGGAATAACGGAAACAGCCGTTGATGTGCGCGTTATCATCCGCGAAGCACTTAAAGTAAACGCTACAGTTGTTGCCCTTGCTCACAATCATCCGAGCGGAAACCTGAAGCCAAGCAAGCAGGATGATCAGATAACAAAGCAGGTACAAGAAGCCTGCAGAGTGATGCGACTGCATTTTCTCGACCATATCATCGTAACAGATGGTGGATATTACTCCTATCGCGATGAAGGAAAAATTTGAGTTTAGTAAGGTATTAACCTGCCAACAGATAGTTTCCTGGGAGTAAATATTTGGATTCCTATTTATATTAGAATGCCTTTCTATTTATAATGGAATGCCTTTCAAAGAGCAAAAGCCTACTTTTTGAGTTGCTTTCACATCACAATAGATTTATAATACGACCGAAATAAGAACAATAAAGAATATGACCCAACAAGAAAAATCACAGATAGAAGAGAGAATAGTCGATGTACTCAAGACCGTATATGACCCTGAAATTCCAGTAAACATCTACGATTTGGGACTCATCTACAAGATAGACCTTAGCGATGACGGCACTCTCGACCTCGATATGACCTTTACCGCGCCATCATGTCCTGCAGCTGACTTCATCATAGAGGACGTTCGCACCAAAGTAGAGGCAGTAAATGGAGTAAAGAGCGCAAATGTCAACATGGTTTTCGAGCCAGAATGGGACAAATCCATGATGACAGAGGAAGCTCGTGTGGAACTTGGTTTCGACTAATATCATCCCAATATCTGGCTGATAAGAGTAAATTTCCAGACTAATATCAGCGTAACATCTGGCTGATAAGAGTAGATTTCCAGACTAATATCAGTGCAACATCTGGCTGATAAAAGTAAATTTCCAGACTAATATCAGCGTAACATCTGACTGACGACAATATAATAAAGGTATAAATATGCAGAAAGAAGCACACAAACGAGGACTTACCTATTTTCTCTCAGATGCCCATTTAGGCTCATTGGCAATAAAAAGCTCGCGCACTCACGAGCGCCGACTCGTGCGATTCCTTGACGAAATCAAGGATAAAGCAGCGGCAGTGTATCTCCTTGGGGATATGTTCGACTTCTGGCATGAATACAAATACGTAGTACCAAAGGGCTATACGCGCTTTCTGGGCAAATTGTCAGAGCTTACCGACAGCGGTATTGAGGTGCATTTCTTCACCGGCAACCACGACATTTGGGACTATGGCTACCTGGAAGAGGAGTGCGGACTGATTGTCCACCGCGGTCCTTGCACACTGGACATATACGGAAAGACCTTCTTTCTGGCGCATGGCGACGGACTTGGCGACCCTGACAAGAAGTTTAAGTTTATCAAAAACATATTCCACAACAAGACTTGCCAGTGGCTTTTCCGCAATCTCCTGCCTACAAACATCGGCATGAAGTTCGGACTCAACTGGGCAAAACAATCCCGTCTCAAGCGAGAAGGAGGCAAAGAGCCGCCTTATATGGGCGAGGACAAAGAGCATCTCGTGCTTTTTGCCAAAGACTACCTCAAGACACATAAGGACATAGACTACTTCATCTTTGGTCATCGCCACATCGAGCTCGACCTTATGCTGACCCGCTCCACACGCCTTCTCATCCTCGGCGACTGGATTTGGCAGTTCTCTTACGCCGTTTTCGATGGAGATTGTATGTTTATGGAGAACTATATTGAGGGCGACAGCAAGGTGTAAAGCCACTTCAAAACCTATGTCTCAGATTTCTTTCCTGAGAGAATAGCCTCTCGATTTTCCAGACACACAATAGTTTTACTAACCCCAAAAATACCAAGAAATGAAAAAGAAAACATGCATTATCGCCATGATGGCAATGGCATTCGCAAGTGCCAACGCCATTGACGTGAACACAATCCGCACAGCCGGACCGTTCAGTGTAATGGAACCTTTGGTCATGGACAGCATCAATGCCGCTCAGCAGAAGTACTCTGCTCCAAGCATTCTTGACACTCCAGTATCTCTCGACCTGGTAAAGGACGGACTTGTGCGCAATCTTAATAGCATTTCAGCACGCTCTGCAGGTGGTGCCACAGAGAAAAACGGCAAAGCAAGCTCAAGAAAACTGATGCTTGCAGGCTTCACTTTCACTCTGTCCAAGTACTCAAAGGCAGAAGTAAAGGTATCTGGTCCAAGTCAATACTCCATCTATGTCAATGGCAAAGCACACAGCGGAATGACTGATTTCCAGTGTGGCAGCTATGATGTAGTGATAAAATACGTCACCGACACTGCCGACATCAAGATTTCTGTCAATGCAGAAGACGAGAAGGCAATAGCCATTACCGACATCAGCGGCGAGCAGACACCACGTCGTCCGTTCTCTCTTGATGACAACATGCAGATGAAGCATTACAGCAGCGTAAAGGTTTCACCAAGTGGAAAGTACGCTATCGTAGGCAGTTCATGGTATGATGCCGAAGGCGCATCACAGTATAAGTCAGTCCTTATCGAGTCTGCCACAGGCAAAGAGCTCCGTCCTATATACTACAACCCAGTATGGATGAGCAAGTCTGACCGCTTCTATTACACCAAGCAGGAGTCTGGCAAGACCCAACTCATCGTGGTGGATCCAACTACTTTCAATGAGGAAGTGCTCTACAACGACCTTCCAAGCGCCAGCTTCACTATGTCTCCTACCGAGGATTACATCATCATCTCAAAGGTAGTGGAAGGTCCAAGCAAAGAAAACGGCGTATATGAAATCATCAACCCTGAGGACCGTCAGGCAGGATGGCGCGACCGCACCAGCCTTTCCAAGATGGATCTCGCTACAGGTCTCGTGCAGCCACTCACATATAATGACAATAATGTATGGCTGATGGACATCTCCAAGGATGGACAATACATCATATTCGGAATGCAGACCCAGGACCTCAGCAAGCGTCCTACCCTGGAAAGCTCCGTATATCGCATGAATGTCAACACCCTTGAGACAGAAAAACTCATCGACAAGGATGGCTTCATCAACAATGTAAGCCTCATCCCAGGCACTGAAAAACTGGCTATCGTGGCAAGCGCAGAGGCATTCAACGGCATCGGACGCAACCTTCCAGCCAATATGACTCCAAATATCTTCGAGCATCAGATGTACATCTTCGATATGAAGACAAAGAAGGTAGATCCTGTCACAAAGTATTTCAACCCTTCTGTAAACACCGTATTCGCAGCTAACGCATCAAATGTATATTTCACTGCCGAGAATGCTGACTCCGTAAGTCTCTACCGTCTCGACATGAAGACCTACAAGATACAGGTTGTCAAGCAGCCTTGCGAAGTCATCAGCGGCTGCGATCTCTCCGATAATGGTTCCACATTGGTATATTACGGCAGCGGAGCTTGCGTAGCACCACGCCTCTATTCTCTCAACACCAAGAACCAGAAGGTGGCTGAAATCGGCGACATCAACAAGGACAGGATGGCTGAAATCAAGATTGGCACTTGCGAAGCATGGCGTTTCAAGAGCAAGAACGGATATGAACTTACTGGCCATGCCTTCATTCCAGCAGACCTTGACCCTAACAAGAAGTATCCTATGATTGTGCATTACTATGGTGGTTGCTCTCCTACATCGCGTCGTTTCGGTGGTGGCAGCCATTATCCTGCACACTATTGGAATGCTCTCGGCTACGTAGTACTCATCGTCAATCCTGGCGGCGCTTCCGGTTTCGGTCAGGAATGGGGTGCTCGTCACGTCAACACAGCCGGTGAAGGCATTGCTGAAGACATCATCGAGGCTACAGAATGGTTTACTGACAAGCACAAATACGTCAACAAGGACAGAATCGGATGCGTCAGCGCATCTTACGGTGGCTTCATGACACAGTTGCTCCTCACCAAGACAGACCTCTTCGCCTGCGGTATAAGCCACGCTGGTATCTCCGACCACAGCAGCTACTGGGGTGAAGGTTACTGGGGCTATACATACAGTGAGGTAAGTATGGCGAACTCTTATCCTTGGACACGCAAGGACCTTTTCGTAGATCGCTCACCTCTCTTCAATGCTGATAAGATACATAAGCCATTGCTCTTCACCCACGGTTCGGCTGACACCAACGTGCCAATCGGTGAGAGTATCCAGATGTACACAGCCCTCAAGCTCCTCGGCGTGCCTACAGCATTCATCGTAGTGGAGGGTGAAAACCACGGTATCATGGACTATCACAAGCGTATCAAGTGGATCAACTCTATGCTTGCATGGTTCGACAAGTACCTGAAGGACGAGCCAGCATGGTGGGATGCCATCTATACTCCTAAGAAACTCTAATCTGGTTTTCCACAGAAAATAAAGGAAAAGCAATGCCGACAGCATAGACTTTTCCACAGAAAATAAAATGAATGCCGTCTGATTATCTTGATTTTGATATTCAGACGGCATTGTTTTTTGGAAAAATAACACCGTAATTGCAGAAAAATCGCAAAACCAGAGCATTGATGTCTATATGAAGAAATAATCCCCAAACAGGGCAAAATGGATGTCTTCCTGCCTATTTTAGATGATTTATATCAATTTAATACAGAAAGTCGAGAAATGTTTTAGAAAAATTTGGAGGTTTCAAGAAAAAGCAGTACCTTTGCACTCGCAATTAAGCAACACGCCAATTGCAACACTAAAATAAGGTGCCATAGCTCAGTTGGTAGAGCAACGGACTGAAAATCCGTGTGTCCCCGGTTCGATTCCTGGTGGTACCACCCAAGACCAAGCCTGTAAAGATTCCTTTACAGGCTTTTTTGTTTCTATATCTTCCTTTCTTCATCTTTTCATTTCACATCCACAACCACGAGACTATAGCCTACCAGAGGCAAGCATTCTCAACAAAGGAAAAACAGAACAAAAAGGCGAGAACAAAGCTATCATATCGCAATAACTATGCTTTCACATTGCAAAAGCATAGTTATTACCTCCTAAAAGCATAGATATTACCCTGCAAAAGCATAGCTTTTACATCGCAGAAACTATGCTTTCACAATGCTTTGAGTATCAATAAATTACAGAAGTATAATACTACCACCTTCCACAAACGGAAAAATAGAACAATTCTCAACCAAAGCAGCCACTGTACCAACGGCTTTTACCGTTGGATGCAAGCAAGGGAAAAAAACTTCTCCTTCCCCATTGTATAATGAAATAAAATTACTATCTTTGCAGACGCTACTTACAAACACAACTACAAACTATTACATTCAACTGTAAAACTAAACCATTTAACTATAAACTAACGGAATGAAACTCCATCTATCTACACTTTTAGGCATCGTATGTCTCCTTTTCACAGGCATAATGCAAAGCTATGCTGACACCACTTCACCAAGCACGTTGCTCTGGTACAGCCAACCTGCCAAATGCTGGCTCGAAGCCATGCCCCTCGGAAACTCCAGAATGGGCGCTATGGAATATGGTGGCACAGAATGGGAAGAACTACAACTCAATGAAGAAACTTTCTGGTCGGGCAGTCCTCACAACAACGACAGCAAGACTTCTGCCAGCAAACTGGACGAGGTAAGGCAACTCATCTTCCAAGGTCAGGAAGAGAAAGCAGCCGAAATTATCAATAAAGACTTCGTAGTAGGCCCTCACGGAATGCGCTACCTCTCGCTCGGCAGCATGAAACTGCATTTCGACGGACACGACAAAGCAACAAACTATTATCGTGACCTCAATCTTGAGACGGCGACAGCCACCACTCGTTACGAGGTAAACGGAGTGAAATTCTCTCGCACCACCTTCGCTTCCATCCCCGACGGCATCATCGCAATGAGGATAAGTGCTGACAAAGCAAAGGCGATCAGTATGTCGCTCGGTTACACAAGTGAAATGGAATACAAAGTGGGAGTGAAGAAAAATACGCTCACCGCTACAGTAAAGAATGTGGAACAGGAAGGCATACCGGCTGGTCTCACCGCTCAGTGCGTCATAAAAGTGCTGACCGACGGTAAGATTATCAGTGGAAAAGAGGATATAAGTGTGGAAAACGCTTCGGGAGTGACCATCATTATCAGCGCGGCAACCAATTACATCAATTATCACAACATATCAGGCAATGCTCTGAAGAAGGCAGAAGCGCTTATTGCAAAAGCCACGAAGAAAGGCTATAACAACATCCTCTCCGATCACCTGAAAGCCTACAAGGCGCAGTTTGACCGCGTACGCCTCACTCTTCCTGCTTCTAAAGCATCGCAATCAGAGACAGCCAAGCGTGTGGCAGACTTCGCCGCAAACGGCAATGACCAGGCTCTCGTGGCGCTGATGTTCCATTTCGGCCGCTATCTCCTTATCTCTTCTTCACAGCCTGGCGGTCAGGCTGCTAACCTGCAAGGCGTATGGAATCAGAAGAAAAATGCTCCGTGGGACAGCAAATACACCATCAATATCAATACGGAGATGAACTATTGGCCTGCCGAAGTGACTAATCTGCAGGAGACAGCCGAACCTCTCTACAGCCTCATACGCGATCTTTCCGTCACCGGAAGCAAGACAGCAAGCACCATGTACGGCTGTCGTGGATGGATGGCGCACCACAATACCGACCTCTGGCGTATCTCTGGACCTGTAGATGGTGCCACCTGGGGAATGTTTCCTAATGGCGGAGCATGGCTCTCCACTCATATTTGGCAGCATTATCTCTACTCTGGCGACAAGGATTTCCTCAAGACTTACTACCCTATCCTCGCCAATGCGGCACGCTTCTATCTCGACTATATGCAGAAAGACCCTCGCAATGGCTGGCTCGTAGCGGTGCCTTCGGTTTCTCCAGAGCATGGTCCACGAGGCAAACGCACTCCTGTCACGGCTGGATGCACTATGGACAATCAGATTATCTTCGACGCTCTCCATCAGGCTCTTGCCGCTCTGCGCATCGTGGATGCAGCGAACACCGCCTTTGCTGACAGCCTCAACTACGCAATAAGCCAGCTCCCACCGATGCATATCGGACAATTCAATCAGTTGCAGGAGTGGATTCAGGATGCTGACGACCCGAAAGATGAGCATCGCCACATATCACAGCTCTATGGACTGTACCCAAGTAATCAGATTTCACCTTATTCCCACCCTCTCCTTTTCCAGGCTGCACGCAACACACTGCTTCAGCGTGGCGATATGGCTACAGGATGGAGTCTCGGATGGAAGACCAATTTCTGGGCGAGAATGCTCGATGGAAATCATGCCTACAAAATCATTTCCAATATGCTCCACCTCCTTCCTAACGAGGGACAAGAGAAGGAATACCCTGACGGACGCACATTCCCTAACCTCTTTGATGCGCATCCGCCATTCCAGATTGACGGCAACTTCGGTGTTTGCGCAGGCATAGCGGAGATGCTAATGCAGAGCCACGACGGCGCTTTACACGTTCTCCCTGCCCTCCCTGACGCATGGAGCGAAGGAGAAGTGAAGGGATTGCTTGCCCGTGGCGGCTTCGTAATCGACGCTCTCAAATGGAAAGCCGGACAGTTGGATTGCATCACCATCACTTCCCGACTGGGAGGAAACCTCCGTCTGCGCTCTTACGTTCCGCTGAAACTGGCTGACGGCACAGACTTAAAGCCTGCTTCAGGATCCAATTCCAATGCTTTCTATGCCACAGCAGACATCAAAGACCCTGTCATCAGCGACAAAATCACGCCACAACTCCCTATTATATATAAGGTGTATGAATACGATATAGATACAAAAGCCGGACAGTCACTCTCTTTTGTCAGAAAATAAACCGTGACAGCCCGATGATTTCATAAAGACATAATCAAAAGACGGCATGACTAAATGGGCTTGCAAGTAAGTAATCGTAATTATTATGATTACCTACTTACAAGCCCATTTATTGTACAAACGACGGTTTTCGCAATCCATCAGCCATTTAACCCAAATCGGTCATTAGACCACAATGTTCAAAAATTCTCGCTATTGTGTCGTTTCCTAACATATTTTATTTTCTTGTCGGCATCTTGCCTGTCTTTGTAACTTGACGTTACCCGCTACGCCTACGTTACAAAGACAGCCAATCTGCTCGACAATAAAACAAAATATGTTTAGGATTTAATAACCGATTTGGGCTTAATCAAAGTCAAGATATGGCGTAAGCTTGGCGATATCTTCCTGCGTAAAGGAGGGAAGACGATGGAGCTCAGCGACTGATTTGAGTTTTCCCTTTAGGCGACGATACTTCTCTATGTCCTTGGCATGAAAGTAACGCATATATGGATGCTTAGCCATCGTGCGGACATCATCATGATTTACGCGGATTTTCTTCAGTTCTTCTTTCGGTTTTACGGTGACATCAGCGGATTGCTTGCCGTTTTTTGCCGTCAGAGAAGCATTGTTTGCGAGAGCATTAGCATTGATATTGGATGATAATTCCTTAGCTTTCGCATCGCCATCAGTATGCCCTGACGCTGCAAAAGCCGACTTACCATTCTGCTTTCCCACTCCCACTTCCATGTATTCGAGTGCCGTTTCGGGGAAGCCTTCTATCTCAAGGAGCTGCTTTGGCGAAGCAAAACCGCCAAGACGAGCACGCTTTCTCACTATCTGACGAGCATAATATGACCCTATTCCCGGCACAGTCATGAGTTGGGCAGTGTCTGCTGTGTTGATATTTATATGCTCCCCTTTACGCAGTTTCACAGGATAATCATAATGATGGCGTGGATATTCCTCCCTAATATTGCCGTAAACGTCAGCCGCCATCACCTCTTTCTCAATGCAAATGTATGGCTCCAGGCGCTTGTATTGCTTGAGAGTAAGGCCGTAAAGGCGGGCAAAGTCTGTCGGTTTGCGGTATCTTCCTCCTGCTGCACGATACTTATATATATTTCTCACCTGCCAAGGACGAAGCCCAAGGCGAAGAAATTGCGTGCTGTCAGCGGTGTTTGGGTCGAAAGGAAATAGTTCTCCCTGCTTTTCAGGCACGTAATAATACTGCTTTTCTTTTGCGTCATACTTGTAATAACGATGCTTTTGGCGGCTATAAGCGTCGGTTTTGCCTTCATCCGCATTGCTTATTCCTGTGAGTTCATTGATGAATGGGAAGATAAGAATGCAGATAAGAGCACCGGCAAAGAGCAATATTATGGCATCACGGTCGCCTTTTTTGAATGGTTTCATCCGAATAGTACTAATAGATTAAGGTATTTTCAAAGGCTGGTATCACTAACATCAGAGACTGACAACTGAGAGTTCAGAGACTGACAACTGAGAGTTCAGAGGGCAAAAGCGTGGATATTGGATAATGAAATCACCGTTTTCCCTTATATTATGCCAAACTGATGGAGGAATATAGCGAGGATAGCAAGCGGACATACGAAGCGTATCATCAGATAATATGCTCCGAAGAAAGTGCCTTTCAGGGTGCCCCAGTTGGTAAATTCATCCTTTACTATCTTCTTATCCACTATCCATCCGAGGAAGATACAGGTGAAGAAGCCTCCGATAGGAAGGAAAATCTGACCTGTAATGAAATCAAACCAATCGAAGAGTGACTTTCCTGCCACGACGAGACAGTCGATATTGGAGAGTGAAAGACTGGATAACACTCCGAGAATGATGCTTCCTGTGGTCACTATAGCGGCGGCACGAGGGCGCGATATGTGCAATTCCTCCTGACAAAATGCCGTCGTCACCTCATTGACTGATATGAGAGAAGTCAGCGCCGCGAGCGACATCAGGGCGTAGAAGGAGAATGATATGAGCACCTGGACAAACGGAATGGCTCCGAAAGCCTGCTGGAAGACATTAGGAAGCGTGATGAATATCAGTGACGGACCGCTGTCAGGACTCACTCCTACCGAGAATGCTGCAGGGAAAATCATCATTCCTGCGAGGATTGCCACTACGCTATCGATGACTGAAATCTGCACTGCCGAGCCGGCAAGATTGGTCTGACGGGTGAAGTAAGAGGCGTAAGTGCAGACACATCCCATAGCTATGCTGAGCGAATAGAATGATTGTCCGATGGCACTTAGGAAGACATCCTTATTGATATGGTCGAAATCTGGCTTGAAAAGGAATGTAAGTCCCTTGTCTGCATCTGGCAATAGGCATGCCGCCACTACGATAACGAGGAGCAATATGAATAATAATGGCATGAGAAGTTTTGATGCTTTCTCGATGCCACGGCGCACTCCGCGGGTGATAATCCAGTGAGTGCCTCCCAGAAAGATTATTCCCCAGATGATTGGAGTGACGGGATTGGTGGAGAAATCCTTGAAATACTGGACGAATGAGTCTGGAGTTCCACTGAGATCTCCTGTCAATGATGCTACGGTATAGTTGAGACACCATCCTGATACGATGGAGTAATATCCGGAGATAAGGAATGATGTAAACACAGCGAGGAAGCCTATTGCCATCCATCCCTTTGCCGTTCCCATGCGTCCGTATGCTCTTGCAGTGTTGCTTGCGCCGTGGCGACCGACTATAAACTCGCTTACCATGCACGGAATGCCTATCATCAGCACGCACAAAGCATAGATAACGATGAATGTAGCGCCACCATTCTGTCCGGTCATATATGGAAATCGCCATACGTTTCCGAGTCCTACGGCGCTTCCTGCCGTTGCCAATATGATACCAAGTTTACTTCCGAAGTTAGCTCTTTCTGTCTGTTTCATTTGTGTGGTTGTCGGTTTTGGGTTTTTGGTTGTGGGCTTTTGGTTAGGGGTTTTTGGTTAGAATGTGGATGCCAACTGTGGGTTTATCCCACTATATGATAGACATTCCAGCACCAATAACCTACAATCTATATCCATTTTCTATTCATTCGTTTGCAAAATTATAAAAAAATGTTTACTTTTGTGCACTAATCAAAAGCAAATATGAATAAAATCATAGAAAAAGTAAGAAATTATCCATTTTCTTGCGTTATCATCGTCGGTATTTGGACTGTGTGCATGACTCCTATTCCCGAGACTCCACTCGACGAAATAAGCTTTATCGACAAGTGGACTCACTTCGTAATGTATGGCACTCTGACCATTGGCATCTGGTCGGAGTATATTTTCAGGCATAGAAAAAGCAGACTCTTCAGTTGGAAAAGCCTGCTTTTCTGGGGCATGATATGCCCTATAATAATGGGCGGACTCGTGGAATTAGCACAAGCCTACCTAACTACTTATCGCAGTGGCGACTGGTTTGACGCTCTCTGCAATAGTCTTGGAGTTCTTCTGGGCTGTCTTATCGGTATTCTTCTGGTACGGTTTCGCACCACTGAGGATAAGGATTGACGAGGAGATGTGAGTTGTAGAAATGGCGATTTCCTGTCACTTCAGGACCTAAAAACAGCGGTTTCTCAAAGTGTTCATCCTCTGTTTTCAGTTCAACTTCGGCAAACAGCAGTCCATCATTGATGCCATGAAACTCATCCACCTCGAATATATGCCCTTCATAAGGCACAATCCATCGTGTCTTGTCAATGACACCACCGACACAAAGCTTGAACATCTCATCTGCTTCCTCGACAAGAATCTCGCGTTCAAACTCAAATCGGGACATTCCTCCATTGTGGGAAGGTCCTTTTATCGTGAGATACGCCTTGTCATCACGCAGCCTTATCCTGACAGTGGCTCCCTTACACGCCATATATCCCTGACGGATATGCGAGTGGGAGGAAGCCATTGCCTTATAGGAATCGTCTTTTCTTACCAGGAATTTGCGTTCTATTTCTTGCATTATACCAAGCAACTGAAACCAGCGAACACAACTCCGAGAGCGATAAGAATACCGATAATCCACATAATTACCTTGTTACCTTCAGCCTCTTGCTTCTTTGCATAGGCTTCACGCTTAGCGTTTGACTTTGCTTTGTTCTGACTCATAGTTATTGGTTTTTTAAATTGTTTTACTTAATTATCGCGAGTAAAGCAGACTCCTAATAAGAGTTTGGAGTTGTGGGCTGTGGGTTATGGGTTGTGGGTTTTATAGTGAGACAAACGAAAGTGGCATTCACATTCAAACCGAAAACCAAAAACCGAAAACCCAGAACCATTATTTACTCATCCACTACAGGGAATTCCATAAGATAAGCCTTGATGAAACCGTCAATCTTACCATTCATCACTCCTTCGACATCAGAGGTCTGATAGTTTGTGCGATGGTCTTTCACTCGCTTATCATCAAAGACATAGGAGCGGATCTGGCTGCCCCATTCTATCTTTTTCTTTCCAGCCTCAATCTTAGCCTGCGCTTCCAGACGTTTCTTCATGGCGCGATCATAGAGCTGTGACTTAAGGAGTCGCATGGCATTTTCACGGTTTTGCTGCTGCTTACGGCTCTCCGTGTTGGCAATAAGGATTTCTTCTTCCTCGCCAGTGTCAGGATCTTGATACATATAACGGATACGGACACCGGTCTCCACCTTGTTGACGTTCTGTCCTCCAGCACCGCTTGAGCGGAATGTATCCCAACTTACGCGAGCAGGATCGACATACACCTCGATGGTATCGTCAATCAGTGGTGAGACAAAGACGCTGGCAAAACTGGTCATTCGCTTACCTTGCGCATTGAAAGGACTTACTCTTACGAGTCTGTGGACACCGCTTTCGCTCTTCAGGAAGCCGTAGGCATACTCTCCGCCCTCTATTTCCATAGTGACAGACTTGATACCTGCCTCATCAGCTTCTTCGAGATCGCTGATAGTGACCTTATATCCTTTTGCCTCAGCCCAACGCATATACATACGCCAAAGCATGGAAGCCCAGTCCTGAGCCTCTGTGCCACCAGCGCCAGCATTGATTTTCAGCACGCAGTCCATAGGGTCTTCTTTCTGTCGGAGCATATTTCTCATCTCCAGTTCCTCTATGGCATGGATAGCTCTTTCATAGCTTTTATCCACTTCTTCCTCCGAAGCCATCTCGTCACGATAGAACTCCATGGCGAGTGCAACCTCGTCAGTAGCGGCACGCACTTCATCATATCCGTCAATCCATCGTTTGATGTCCTTGACAAGTTTCATCTGTGCCTGTGCTCTCTCCGGGTCTTCCCAGAAATCAGGCGCCTGAGTACGAAGGTCTTCCTCCTCATACTCCATCCTCTTCTTATCAATATCGAGGTACTTATGCAGCGCTTCCGCGCGGTCTTGAATATCTTTTAATTGATCTGCTGTTATCATATTCAATTACAAGACCCTCCCCCTGCCCTCCCTGTAGGGAGGGAGAAGTTAGGCTCTACTATTGATATATTCTATTTATATTACTTTTTATATTATTTTCTATTTATTCGCAAGCTGCAAGTGTAACCACTTCCTCCCTACAGGGAGGGCGGGGGGAGGGTCTTTTTCTTATTCGAAATAGGCATCTATTTCATCTAAGACTCTATCCAAATCAAAAAGAATTTCCTCATTGGAGAACCTCATTACATGATAACCCATCTTCTCTAACCATCGTTGCCTGACTTCATCATCATGTTGCTGTACACGCTCTGAATGGTAACCTCCATCTACCTCAATGACCAAACCTTCTTCCCTACACAGAAAATCCACGATATAGTCACCGACAATATGCTGGCGAAGGAATTTTCCCTCCGTTCTATTAGCTCGCAACTCATCCCAAAGCACGCGCTCTGCAAGAGTCATATTATGCCTATTTTTGCGTGCAAACTCCTTTAACAGTTCATACCATGCAGGATCAGCTGTTTTGTATGCCATTGGGATGGTTTTGTAAAAGACTTAAGACCTACCCCTGCCCTCCCTGTAGGGAGGGAGAAGTTAGTCTCTACTATTGATATATTCTATTTATATTATCTTCTCTTTATTCGCAAGCTGCAAGTGTAACCACTCCCTCCCTACAGGGAGGGCGGGGGGAGGGTCTCTTTTCTACTCCTTATACATCTCCTCTATCAGAGAAGCATAATGTTTGAAAATCACTCCGCGACGAGTCTTGAGAGTGTTGGTCAATTCTCCGTTTTCCATAGTGAATGGCTGAGGAAGCAATCTGAACCTCTTCACCTGCTCATATCCTGCAAGTCCCTGCTGGAGAGTCTCCACTCTTTCGGCAAGCATCTTGAGAATCTTAGGATTATTACAGAGGTCCTCACGACTGGAGAATGGGATATTATACTCACGAGCATAGTCTTCGAGAAGTTTGTAGGCTGGCACGATGAGCGCAGAAACGAATTTCTTCTCATCAGCCACTACTACAGCCTGCTCTACATACTTATCCACCAGAAGCTTTGCCTCTACTGCCTGCGGAGCCACATACTTGCCATTTGACGTCTTATATAGGTCCTTGATGCGCTCGGTGAGGAAGAGTTCGCCGTTCTTGATGTATCCTGCATCGCCTGTACGGAAGAAACCATCCTCGGTGAAAGCATCTTTATTGAGATCATCGCGCTTGTAATAGCCCTTGGTGATGGTAGGGCCCTTGAGGAGAACCTCATTGTTGTCGCCTATCTTTATCTCGATTCCGGAGATTGGATAGCCCACAGAGCCGATGGTGAAAGGTTCGCCTTTATGGTCACAGGTGACTGTGGCGAGGCTCTCGGTGAGACCATATCCCACCACCATATATATGCCTATGGAGTGGACAAACATCTCCACTTCAGGTGAAACCCTTGCTCCTGCCGTCGGGAAAATATTGGCATTCTCCAGTCCGAGCTGCTTTCTGACGAGCGAGAGGACAGTGCTGTTGGCTATCTTGTATTTCAATGACAGCGTCAGAGGCGGGCGCTTGCCCATCGCACGGTACTCTATGTTATACTTTCTACCAGTTTCCAGCGCTGCGAGGAACATCTTGCGCTGCATTCCGGAAGCCTTTTCTATCTTTTCCTTCACGCCTACATACACCTTTTCCCAGAATCTCGGCACTGCCGACATACACGTAGGATGCGTCTCACGCATGGACTGCTGGATGCGATGCGGATCGGTATTGACGATGACCGTGGCACCTTCAGTGAGCGCAAGCGTCATCCATCCGCGCTCGAAGATATGCGTTATAGGGAGGAATGTGATGACTCGGTCGTTCTCTCTGAGGTCCACACACTCGTCGTTCGCCTTCAGAGCAGCATGATACTGGCTGTAAGTGAGCATGACGCCCTTGCTTGCGCCTGACGTGCCCGATGTGTAGAGGATATTCACGAGGTCGTCTTCGTTTGCCTGTCGCCAGATATTGTCCAGCTCCGGCTGTCTCGGCATACCGTCAGCCAGCTTCAGAAAGTCCGTGAAATAGATGGATGAAGTGTCATGCGCCGCCTTTATGACGTTAGCATCATATATGACGATGCGCTCCAGAGTATGGCAAAGAGCCTGCACTCTCTTTGCTTTGTCATACTGCTGCTGTTCTCCCACAAAGAGAATTCTTATCGAAGCATCATTGATGACATACTGTATCTGCTCTTCACTACTTGTGGCATAGAAAGGAATGGTGACAGCTCTCACTCCGTAAGCGCCGAAATCGGTGAAGATATACTGCACGGAATTCTGCGAGAACACTCCGATGTTCTCCTGAACCTTCACTCCGAGATTGAGCAAAGCATTTGACACACGACGGGTATAGTCGGCAAAAGCGTTCCACGTAATCTGTTTCCACGCCGTCTTGCCAAACTCCTGGTATTCGAAGACTACCCTGTCCCCGTACTTTTTCGCCTGCTCATAAGGCAACTGAGAAAGATGACAACTTGTCTGCATTATGACTTCTCCTATTATTTATCAAATATATGCAAAGTTACATAATTCTTTTGAAAAAAGATACTCAATAGTTCTTTTTTTTCATATTCATCGTCAAAAAGCCCGCCTTTCATGCTTTAATGTGGCAAAAAATGTGTAAGTTTGCAGTCTAATTTGCTTTCCTTTTATGACAACACAACAACTTACACTTGACGCCATCACGCTTCTGAAGCGTCTCATAGCCACTCCTTCCGTAAGCCGTGACGAAGAAAAGGCGGCTGACATCATGATGGAGGAAATCGAAAACTACGGTTTCCCTGCCATCCGCGACGGCAACAATATCTGGATTACCGACCCCGAAATGCGCGATGACCGCCCTACCCTGCTGCTCAATGCGCATATCGACACTGTGAAGCCCGTGGCTTCATGGACACGCGACCCTTTTTCTCCTGACATAGAGGGCGATACGCTCTACGGACTTGGCAGTAACGACTGTGGCGGAGGACTCGTCTCCCTGCTTCAGGCATTCCGTTTCCTCGTCACTAAGCCTCGCCTTTACAACCTCGTCTATCTGGCTTCATGCGAAGAAGAGGTGTCAGGCATCAACGGCATACGTTGCGTCATCGACAAGCTCCCTCACATCGACGTGGCTATAGTGGGCGAGCCTACGGGTATGGAGCCTGCTGTGGCAGAAAAGGGACTGATGGTAATAGATATGACGGCGCACGGCAAGTCTGGTCATGCCGCACGTGGCGAAGGCATAAACGCAATATATGAGGCGCTGGATGATATGCTCTGGGTGCGTGATTACAAGTTTGATAGAGTCAGTGATTTCCTCGGTCCTACGGTGATGAACCTGACTGTAGTGAATAGTGGCACTCAGCACAACGTCATTCCTGATGAATGTAAGATGATTATTGATGTACGATCAAACGAGAACTACGACAATGAAGAAATCTTCCATTTCATAGATGAGCACACTAAGTCGGACTGCAAGGCACGCTCCTTTCATCTTCGTTCATCGCACATACCGCTCGATCACCCACTGGTCAAGCAACTCATCGCTATGGGCAAGCATCCTTTCGGCTCACCAACGCTCAGCGACCAGGCTCTTATGCCTTGGCAGTCGCTCAAGTTAGGTCCCGGTCAGTCATCGCGTTCGCACAGTGCAGACGAGTATATCCGCATTTCCGAGATAGAGGATGCCATCGGGACTTACATCAGATTGATAGAGGAAAGATAGTATTCATATAATCATAATGAGCATGATGCCAAGATAGCCCATCGCACCATCCGCCTGTTTGATGGACAGATAGTGGAGGAGTAAAAAAATGTTTTAACGTTATTTTGCCGAAATCCGTAAAATGTTATGGTGCGAATATGCCGAAATCCGTAAAATGTTTGACCATATTAGAAGAGGAATGTCATAAATCGCTTGGTGTTGGCCTCTTTCTCCTTCAGTTCCCGAGTATCATCTACGGAGAATGAGTTGCCTTCAATGGCGCACGAAAAAGTAGAGAAGAGTACTTCATTATATTTGATGTACTATTCTCTATCCATTTTATTGATAATCGAGGTTTGATATTTGCGTCTCAAATCCTCGTATTCCTTGATTTCCTTTTCGAATGCCATTATCCGTTCTATTTATTCTCATCTCTTAAAGCCACGCACGTTTTCCAAGGGACTTTCCATAAAGCCACGCACGTTTTCCAAGTGACTTTCGGTTACAAAGATAGGATAAAATACTGAGAAAACAATGAAAAGCAACGAAAAAAGTGCCGATAACGATGCCAAAAGTCGCATTCTCAGCAACATCTGGCACCAACTATCGGCACTTTACTTATACAAAGATCAAATCTACATATTATTTTGCAGGATGCGATTCTCTTGGACATCTTGAAAATAAGGAAATTCCGTAGATTCTAAACTTTCAATCGCAAAATCTAACTTCAAAAGCCGTCTATTCCTCAAACACTCAAACTTGGATTAAGAATTCTTCTGGACATCCATGACCTAAGAGTATAACCATCTCACAACGAAGACCTGACCAATAAGACTCCTTAGTATATTCTTAATCATCTGGTGCTCAGCCTACAAGAGTATTTATCTTCGTGCAAGAACTACCCACATGCAATTTGTCCAGCATACTGGTAGTTAGGTCTTTGGGAGGTATGACAATCATCAAAGTTTACTCTCAGCGGTTTTCTTCTTTTTTCTACAAACTCTTACATTCTATCACTCGAAATGTCGGATGAGCCTTAAATTTCAGATTTAATACTATCGAGTTGTAAACTTTATATATTGCAAAATTAAGTAATGTTTAAAAAATAACTTCCGCAATTTCCATATTGCGTTCTTTAGTCG